>JAEEGL012230699.1_pt1 | contig 26888 bp, 22 predicted proteins | sample 9134231 | NCBI WGS metagenome assembly JAEEGL01 (sample SAMN16246548, study PRJNA631951) | gut metagenome | biome: gut microbiome; feature: rumen; material: fiber-attached | host: Bos | place: Iran: Karaj | collected 2018-10 | reverse complement strand
GGATATCCGATATGCTGATTGCGATAGATGTGCCTACCATAGCTGCAATTTCGGGTGAGCAGTCAAGGTCTACACACATAACCGTTGCAACAACAGAAACATCGTTGCGCATATCCTTGGGGAACAGAGGACGGATTGGTCTGTCTATAACACGGGATACGAGAATTGCTTTTTCGGAAGGTCTGCCTTCTCTTTTAAGGTACGCGCCGGGAATCTTGCCGATAGCGTACATCTTTTCTTCATAGTCAACGGAAAGAGGGAAGAAGTCAACGCCCTCTCTCGGCTTCGGGGAAGCCGTTACGGCAACGTTTACAACTGTATCGCCGTATCTTACCAAACAGCTGCCGTTTGCAAGCTGAGCAATTTTGCCTGTTTCTATAACAAGCGGTCTGCCTGCGAACTCTGTTTCAAAAGTTCTGAAATTTTTAAATTCCATTTTTGAATTCATAATTTTTTACACCTTTCAGATATTTTATTATATTTTATCGCAGGCTGTGCTTAGCAATAAAACCACTGTTTATATTTAATAAGCAGTCGTTTAACTGCTAACTCACCGCGCCGCGAAATTAACTGATTTGACTAATTTAAGGGGCAGGAAACAATAGTCTGCTGCCTGCCCCAATTTTTAACGTAATTATTTACGGAGACCGAGTCTGCTAACTATGGAACGATATCTCTCGATATCTACCTTTTTGAGATAGTTAAGAAGACTTCTTCTGTGACCTACCATTTTAAGTAAGCCTCTGCGGGAGTGATGGTCCTTTTTATGAGTCTTTAAGTGCTCGGTAAGGTCCTTGATTCTCTCAGATAAAAGAGCAATTTGAACCTCGGGAGAACCTGTGTCACCCTCGTGAGTAGCATACTCCGCCATTAATTCGTTTTTTCTTTCTTTTAACATTTTGTTTTACCACCTTTATTATATTTTCGCCCAAATCACAGTAAAGGGAGTGGAACCTCCGCACAGCGGCTTGAGCCCCAAACCGTGAATCGGCAACATGAGCATTATATCACAACAAAATCAAAAAGTAAACACTTTTACAATATTTTTACCTGTTTTACGTGTTTTCCTCAGGAAAAATATTCTTTTTATTCTTTAAGGCTCGGTTGATTATTAAAATCTTTTTCATAATTTCTGACCAAAGCAAAAGCACAGCCTAATATCCACCAAAAGAACATAACCTGATAAGATGGATAAAACAGCATTGTAGGCTCTACACAGGCATAAACACAATATCCGTAAATAAAGCACATAAGAAACGGCAAAACGCTTTTTGAGCTTTGCAGCTTTAGCTTAAAGACAACTGTTGTCATTCTTTTTGCAAGCAGCAAGCCGAATATTACAAATACAACAAAAAATACGATTCCGTTAGACGCCGCAAGAGTCAGATATCCGTTGTGGTAATCGAATAGTTTTCCCGTTTTTAGCCAACCGTTGTATAATATATTTCCGTATCCCACACCGAAAACAGGTGTTTGAGATATGCTTGTAAGGGCTTTTGAATACAGTTTTAGTCTGCCGCTGTCAAAGGTTGTGTTGATATGCTCAAAGGTTATAAGCCCGTCGTCTGTTTGAAGCTCTGAGTTATATTGTTCCGTGGTGGGTGCTAACAGTTCTCTGCTTATCATAGGCTCACCCGATAAAAGCACGCCCGAAGAAAAGTTTACCCCGGCGCGTATGGTCAAAAGGCTGAATAACGCAACAGCGCAGCAGATCAAAAACAAAAGCGTCTTTTTAACTATGGTGAAAAACGACTTAAAGCTGTTGCCTGCAAACAAAATATAGCACAGTATTCCGAAAACAAAACAGCTTAAAAGCAAAATGCCCGAATTGGAAACACTGAGCATAAGAGCCAAACCGTTAAGCCCAAAGGCAAACAAAAACCATCTTATGCGTATAGGCTTTTTACCTGTTTTAAGCAGAAAACCTTTGCATCGCAGAATAAGACACGAAAGTATACCCGTCACAGATGCAAAAGCCATTGGGTTAGGGTTAATATATAAGCCTTTAAAACGGTTTTCGTAAATTATAAAGCTCCGGTCGCCTATCCAAATTGCTCTGTGAAAAATAATAAGCAGTATGAGACCGATAACAGCGCAAGCCGATGTTATATACACAAGCCCTATTGATATTATGTATATTTCTTTGCGGATAATGTTTACATCCGTCTTAATATCACAAAAAAAGAGAAACAGATAAACTATATTTATTATCGCCGTTGATACGGTGATAAGTGTAGACAAAGGGGGAGAGGTGATATTTGCAATCACTGTTGCGCCCGATAACACTATCATTGCGAGTATAAGAGAAGAATATTCTGTCTTCTTGAAGGCGCCGTTTATAAAAATGCTTTTTGCAGTTAAATATATTCCCCATATGAATACAACAAATGTCACAGCGTAAAATACATAATCCAAGTACGTAATAAGCTGAAAAAAAGCCGAAAACAAACAGCAAATTCTGAACGCCGATTTGCTGTTTAACATATATTTTAAATTGTATGTTTCGGTGGTACTCAAAGCAATAACGGCACCTCCTTTCACCTTGTATCAACAAATGCTCAGAAAAAAATCTCTTTGATTGTTAGAAAAACAATATAGAAATCATGACCTATATTGAATTTTTCTATATATTCTAGATTAGTTTCCATTTTCTTTTCAAGTACGCCGTGCAGATAATCGTATTCTATCTGCTCTACGTTATCAAAGAGTTCTTCTTCGTCTTTGTATAATACGCAGGTATATGACGTTACTCCCGCCGGCATCAAAAGGGTAGCGTACATAGCGGGAGTATATTTGTTTACATATTTCATTACCTCGGGTCTGGTGCCTACAAAAGACATATCGCCTTTAAGAACATTGAACAGCTGCGGAAGCTCGTCAAGACGGTATTTTCTCAGCTTTACGCCTACTTTTGTAATTCGAGGATCGTTTTTTACGGTTATTTGATATGTCTCCTGAGAGACATACATTGTTCTGAATTTATAAATGCTAAAAACCCTGCCGTTTACAGTTACACGCTTTTGCTTGAATATTACGGCGCCTTTAGAGGTGGCTTTTATCATAATTGAAATGACAAGCATCGGCAGCAGGCAAAGAACAATCAATATCAGGGAAAAAACAATGTCCAGCACACGTTTAAAAAAGAGCTGAGTTTTTTTTGTTTTTAGTATATCATAATATTTCTTTACTTCGTCATTATGAAATTCATCGGGCAACAGCTCCCACTTTTGCAAAAACACCGTATCCCTCCTTTATTAACGATCTTACTCTGTGCATAACACTAAAAATCAAAATTATGAAATCCCTTGCCTATAATTTCGCTGGTGCTTGAAATAAGGATGAAAGCGCCGGGCTCGGTCTTTTTAATGAAGTTACGCAGCTGCACGGCCTGACGTCTGCTCATAGCCGCCATTATTACGTATTTCTTTTGATGTGTAAAAGCGCCCTCTGCGTTATATATTGTTGCGCTGTGCTTTAGATGGTTTAATATAAAGTCGCAAATGGGGTCGGGGTCTTGGCAAACGATATTGAAATATTTGCAGGTATTGATGTTTTCAATAACAACGTCAATAACCAATGATTTCGCCAAAAGTCCGCAAAGTGAATACAGACCCGTAGTTACATCAAACACGAGGAATGTCAGGCAGGCAATGATGCAGTCAACAATGAACAGGGCATTGCCGATAGCCATAGAAGTGTATTTTTTTACGATCATGGCTATTATATCGGTTCCGCCGCTTGAAGAATTATAGTTAAAAATTATAGCAGAGGCAAAAGAGGGAATAAATATAGCGTAAATAAGCTCAAGCATAGGTTGGTCGGTAAGCGGGGCCGTGATGGGCATATATATTTCCATAAGCCAAAGCACGACCGAATACAGCATACTTACAAACACGGTTTTAAAGGCAAACGATCTGCCCAAAAATATATAACCTATAACGAGTAGTGCCGCATTAAAAATAAGGTTAAGCACCGATGTGCTGAGGGGCAGAAAGCCCGATAAAAGTATCGCCAGGCCTGTTACCCCTCCAAAGGTAAAGTTGTTAGGTAATCTGAACAAATGTATACCAAAGCACAAAATTATGGTTGCAAAAGCTAAAATAGAGTATTCTTTTAATCCTTTAAGAAATATTTTTCCCTTACCGTTATTTTTCTTGGCAAGCGAAGAAGTATTCTTTTTCTTAGCCATTTTAAAAATGCCTCCGCAATTTTAAACAAGAATTACTGATATAACAACAAATATGTTTTATCAATTAAAGCTCTGTAACAAGATTTGCAATATATTTTTGCAAAAGAGTTACGTCCTGCATATTAATTTGTCCGCTGTGGTCGCAGTCGGCGTTGTCGTGGGCAGACTCTCCGTAGCTTTCAAACTCTGCAAGCTTTGCCATTACCTTTTGTATAATGGTAACGTCTACCATATTTATTTCACCGTTGCCGTCAACGTCGCCGTATTTGCGGATATACTTTTTATCGGTCGTTACCACGTCTTTTGCGTCTACAAATATTATCAGAGAATAAGCGCCTTCATTTTCAATTACGGTGGAAACGTAATTATAATCAATACCTGAAAGCTCATAATCGTCAAGGCCCATCATGGTAAAGAATTCCGTAAGGCTTACACCTAAGTTTTCAAGGAAAGGCTTATCAATATTAAGCATCAATGCAGATATTCCGTTTTCCGTTTTAAGGACCTTATAGTTTAAATTAATGGCTTTAGGTGAGATAGCGGTGCCGTATTTGGAAGCTGTGTTCTCTTTAAGATGAACAATATCACCTGCTACATAGCCATAGTCGCTGTCAGTGTCATCCGGTACGAAAAGAAGCTTGGGAGCTTCGTAGCTTAAGCTGCTCATGGGAATATTCATATAGAAGCTAAAGCCTTTTCCGCTTGTCATTGAAGTTACATATTGCTGATAGTCAAACTCCTCGGATTCACTGTCGCAGCCCAGCAAAGCTATAAATTCGTCATAGTTGAGTTGAAGCTTATCAAGAAGCGCTGCGTTGACATCCAGGCGCAGTATTACCCATTCGTCATTGATAGATACTATCTTATAGTCGAGAGAAAGGGCCTCGCCTGTTATTTCTTCGTTGTCACCGAATTGAGAACCGCTCTTTAAGTGTACTGTATCGTTAAGTCTGAAGTCATAAACGATCTTTTCGCCAGGTACGTCACTGTCCGAGCCAGAGTCAAATTCTTTGTATTCGGCGTCGGCAACGGTATATCCCAAATCGCTGCTTATAAGGGCAGATATAAGTAAATCCGGGTCCTCACCCATAGAAGCGTCCGTTATTTCTACCGGTACATCTGTATCCAAGTTTATCTCATTTTCGTCAATAGTGAGACAGGATGTGCTGATCTCCAAGTTGATGTTTACGGATCTTCCGTTTTCCAGATCATTTACCATACTGCTGTATGAAGAATCGTTCTTGGGTGTTATACCGAGCAGATCAAGGAACAGGTAGGTTCCGAATTCCTCGATATCTTTACTGTTAATCTCAATGTATATATTGGCTATTCCGTTTATAACATCTTCTGTGTTAAATGCAAATTTAGATATTGCTCCGGGGATTATTGTGCCGTTGCAAAGCATTGAGTTGGGCTTTATATAAACCGGGGCATACTCAAATACGTAATCGTATTCGGAAGACTGGGAATGTAAGCAAATCTTGTTGCCTATTGTGTCAAACTGACCGTAAGCAACGGTATCTCCGAATGTGTATATAGGCTGTACGGAGAATGCGTATATTACATCTTTTTCAATGTCATTGCAGATATAGTCGCATTTATCGCCGAGTGTAGCGGCTACTTGCCAAACTTTTTCCGAAGGCTTTCTCTTTAATACACGGTAACCGTTAGCGCCTGAGGCTTTGTTCCAGGCAAGCTTGATGCCTTCGGCTGTCTCTTTGCAGGTGGTGAGCTTTGTTGTTCCGAGCAAAACACCCGCGTTACTCTGATAACTCGGCGCGCCTATGGTGTATCCTGCGCTGTATGATGAATAAGCCTTTACCAAATAATAGTATACGTTGCCGCTCTCGCAGTTGGTGTCCACATAGCGGTTAGATAACGAAGAGGTAAGAGTAGCCTGTTTATAAAAATACTGCTCTCCCGGTGATCTTCTGTATACAACGTATCCGTTGGCATCGCTTACTTTATCCCAGTTTACTGTAATACTGTCGTTTGCCGAAGCTGCGGTGACTTTGGCTTTTGCATTTGTGTCTACCGTGGGGTATTCCGTTATTTTACAGGATATATAAGCATTAGAGTTGGGCGAAACAACAGTCGTATCTTTTTTACTGCCTAACACTTTGTTGCTCTTTCCTGCAATAATATTTACATTTGAAATGGTAACCGGATTAGCAGAGGTTCTATCGTTGGTTATTTTCATACCCCAACTGTAATCCTCGTATTTGTGGTCACTATAAAGACTTATGGAGTCAAGACTGAAATACATTTTTACCGTTTCGGGCTGGGTGAGAGAACTTGCCGCTTTTCCGCTGAAAGAGTATCCGCTGTAAGGACGGTAAGATTTGTGATAGAAGCAGGCGGGTGTGATGTAATCTGTTATAATCCTGCTGTTGCAAAGTTTAAAGAAAACATCGTCACGGTTGTATGCCGAAACGTCGGCACTCATAATAAGGTCAGGCATACCGACTTCATAATCTTCGTTCCAATATGTTATTGTGAAATAATCGAGAGACGGCATACGGCTGAGTCTCTGTATGGGACTGGCTGTTACAACTATACGTGTAATAAAGTTTTCACCCTGTTTCGTATCTGCCTTTTCGCTTAATGTGTATGATTTTGCTTGAGGATTAGCGCCGTTGCTGAAAGAAGAAAGCGAAACTTTACGTCCCTGTGTAGATACATTTGTGCCGCTGTTAATGAAGGATGTACCGGGTGCGGGGGTGTTTGCAGGGCAAATCCAATAAGTGCCGTCATATTTGCTTTCGTAATTTTCACTCTTGAAACCGGGTAAATTAACTACATCCTCATAGGGGATAAGGCACCACTCGGAGCAATTGGTAGCTTGGTTTGTCAGCATTATAAATGAATTATCATTATTTGCCTGAAGCGAAATATAAGGCCCGACTGTGGCGTCTATACTGCTTGAACGGGAAATGGTGTATTTACGGTACTCTTTGCCGTTTATGGTTTTAGAGCCCACGTCGCTGAACTGCCAGTTGGATGATTCGGAGAAATAAGATGAAGAATATACCACGAGAGAATTCTCGATAGTGAAATTCATACCGCCCTGATAGATCTCCTCTGAGTTGAGCTCCTCATACATAGATTGTGTGTTTATAGAATCATACATAAACCACGCAAAACCTCTGTTTTTCCAGGTGATACCCCAAGAGTTGGCAACTAGGAAAGCACCTTTAAGAGTTTTTCCGCCGAATTTAGCTTCAACATTATCATCGTAACCAACGATAGATACGGCGTGCCTGCCTTGGTCAAAGCCCTGTGCGGCAGCTACGCAATATTCTCCGGCTTTGGCAATATCTCCGGATTTAGATACGGTAGTGTATACCCATCTGCTGGGATGTCCGGCAGTTACAACTACGTTTCCGTCCGTAAGAGCCTGCTTTATCTTATTTATAACATCTCTTCCGTTACCCTCTGTAAAGCATTTGTCATAGTCTGCTATGTTGTATGCGTCATAAGCGTCTTTTGAAGCAAGACGATAATTAAGAGCATTGAGCATTATATCGTCGGTAGGTATTGCAACAGTATTAGCGGAAGTGTTTTTAATATGACCGTTTAAGTTATCGTCAAATTTAACCTTGTCATAAGTAGCTGCGCCGTGTTCGGCAAGTATATCATACACACGTAAAACATTGGCGCCCACCTGGTTATAAGTCCATTTCGGAGAGAATGTGTTGGCAACATTGGAGGAGGGATTCCAGGATGAATCTATACCGTTTTTCTCAATATATCTTGCTATAGCGTTAGAAAACTGCATATATGTTATAGATTCAGACGCACAGCTTCCTATCTGACCCTGATTTGTTATCGGAGGCAGATATTTTGTACCCTTAAGACTGAACGAAGAAGGAAGCTTCTCTGATATTGTTTTAGTTACAGAGTTCTTACGAACCTTTGATCTTCCGATATCCAGATCCATTTCGTTTTGAGCAAGCTGCTGACTGAGCGTGTCATCTTTCGGGTTGTACATCAACGGCTTGTCGCTGACATATTCGGATAAAGCGTTGTCACTTATCGCGTTAGTTTGTTCACCGGTTGTTGAATTTGCAGCAAAAGCCGAAACAGCAAGCTGTGTAAACAACACTGCGACGATCATAACCAGACTTAATAAACGAATTTTCCTGTTCATAATTAAGTACTCCTTTTTATAAATTAATTCATCTGAAATTGGTAACCATATAACAAAGGCACATTAGGCTGTTGCCGAGACGGACAGTTTCGACATTTGCATCGGGATATGCCATTTTTATATCATAATCACTGAAGTTTAAAAAGTTGTAAACATTAATGTCGTACAACTTGCTTACAAGCTCAATAGCCGCTTCCTTAGGCACGCAGATCACAGCGGTGTGAACACCGTTTATTTTGCAAAAGCTTTCAAGCTCGCTTAATGGGCGTATCTTTATCTCGTTTACAGTCGTTCCGATAAGATCGGGTGAGGTGTCAAAAGCACCGACCAAATTAAACCCGTTTGCACTGAAATCAAGATGGTTAAGCAATGCCTTGCCGATGTTGCCGGCACCCACAAGTATTGCTTTGTGTTGTAATTTGATGCCGATAATATCGTTTATGCCGGCAATAAGATTTTTGATACTGTATCCGAATCCTTGCTGACCGAAAGCGCCGAATACGGAAAAATCCTGTCTTATCTGCGAGGCAGTTGTGCCTGCAAGACGGGCAAGCTGAGAAGAAGATATCTTTACTTCTCCTTTGTTTTCCAGGTCTTTTAATATACCGTAGTATCTGGGTAATCTTTTGATGACCTGATTTGAGACCTTATTTTCGGAATTTATAAACCTGTAATTGTCCATTTTATATATGATTCAAAATATTCGAAAAGCCGAAAACCGCACGAATATGATGTTCTCCTTAATTGATAAAGGCTTTGAGATAAGTGTGTTAAAAGCCATATAATGCCACAAAACGACATAGTAAAATACATTACTATTATGCAACATTTTTCTGTTTGTGTCAAGGATTTATCATAAAATTGTAAGATTAATTTACAATAATTATATGTTATTTTTTATATGTTGTTTTTTTCAGAGATATATAGTCCGCGGGTGGCAAATACCATTTAAATACCAAAATTAACAAAAAATTTACTTTTTTGACAAAAACACTTGAAAAATCAATTTAAATGATTTATAATAATTGCGGCGAAGGTAGTTTTAGAATTATTTAATATTAAGGAGGCTCGGTTATGAGCAAAGCAAGAAAAATTTGTACGATCGACACATTAGGCAGGATAGTCATTCCCGTAGGAGTGAGAAGGGAACTGGATATTAAAGAGGGTGAGCGGCTTGAGCTTTCTCTTGAAAAAAATCTGATTACACTTAAGAAGATCACTGATTCTTGCATTTTTTGCAGCTCGGAAGATAACCTTACCGAATACAAGGACAAATTTATCTGCGAGAGTTGCCTAAAAAATATTGGCAAAAATTAATATTAAATCAACTTTTAAATGCCCCGAAGAATTTGACTGATGCCAAATTCTTTGGGGTTAATTTTTTGCGCAAAATAAAGCAAGGCAACGAAAAACCATTCGCTGCCTCGCAATTACCTTTTTAATACTATTTAATTTGTGATCTGAGATATGCCCTTAATAGAGTTGATAGCCCAGTCATGCTTATCAATATTTACTACGCTGCCGCAGTATTCGCATCTTGCGCTTACATTTATATCAAGCGGTGCGCCGCAAGACGGGCAGGCTATCTTAGACGTACCCGTTGCCTGCGATGTCAGGGTGCCTGTTGTGCGGCACAAGTCAATTTCGTAGGTCATAAACTTTTCTGCTGTTTTACTGCCTGATATAAGCTTGCCTGTCGCGTCGTCAAGAGTGTAATCAACAATTCTCGATTTAAGCAACGCAACCATATGGTCTTCGTTATTTGCCTGCCTGAAGCCGGACAGTGTAACGCTGAGTACGGCAATTCTTTCTACATAATTTGTTTGACGGGCATTGCGTTTTTGATCAAGCTGTCTGTCCATTTGTGTATAGAAAGAATCCGTAAAATAGGGTCTGAGAGTTGATATATCCTTTGCAGTCCAGGCATTTTGCATTTGAACATAAAGGTTTGCAAGCTTTTCGCAAAGTGCCGCCTCGCTGAAGCCCGGGTCAAGCTTATAATATTCCATAACAGGCCGCAGTGATGAAACGGGTGTAACCGTGGCTCCGCCCTGCGGTACGGATTTATTTTTGTTTTTGCCGTTCGTTTTTATAAATGAAAACAGCAAAATACCGCCTATAATAACTATTCCTACAATTATATCGCTTAATTCAAGATCGTCGCTGCTGTAAGTGCTGCCGCCGTAGTAGCCGCCGCCATAGTCATTTCCGCCGTAATCGTATCCTCCGCCGTCATATCCTCCGCCGTAGTCGTTATTGCCGGCATAGTCGCCGAAATCCGCAAAGGATTTCAGCGGAAAAAGGATAACTAAAGCCAATACCAGCAATATCGGAATAAGTCGTTTTTTCATAGCCCCTTTTACCTGTAACCGTACAGCCCGTTAAAAAAGCTGAAAAGCCCTTTCATATATGATACGTAATAGAGATGATCAAGAGGTTATCCGTGAAAATATGTATCTACATTGTATTTGCCTTCGCTGTTTTTGTCTGTCAGATAAAATCCGGTCCCGTCGGGTTCTTCAAGCTCGTTTAAGTTGATATCAACGGTTTGCGACGAGCCATCGGTTATAATGACCGTATCATATTTGTCTATATCAATTTCGTAGTAATATACATCTTCGCCATACTCGTTTTTGCTTGTAAGAGTCATCTCTTCTCCCGACCAGGGAATATAATATTCGCCGCTCTCGCTGTTCCATATGTATATCTTAACTGTTTCCCAGTTTTTGTTGTTGGAAAAATAGACCTTTATTATGTTACCGTGCTTTTCACTGTCAGTATTGCTGCTGTCGGTCTCGGTGTCTGAATGAGCGGTGTCGGTCTCACTTGTTTCGGTGGAAGTATCTGAGGTTTGCGTGGTGTCGGTATCTGTCAAAGAGTCGGTTTCGGTTGCAGTGTCTGAATCTGTATCGTTGAGGTTAATTTCCGCAACAAAATATGTTCCCACGCTGAATTGTTTTATAAGTTTTGCTATGTATTTCTGAATTTCAACAACATCTTCAAGGTTTACTAAACCGTCGCCGTTTACATCGGCTGATTTTTCCGTTGTTTCATCAAACTTTATAAGATCCGCTATCCTTTTTTGAAGAGTTGTAACATCAAGAAGAGTTATGTTATTATCGTTGTTTATGTCGCCGTAAACACGTTTTACTTTTTCTGAAATTATCTCAGACGGCTCTTTGTCATATACATAAACTACGTTTATAATTCCCGGCTTGCAGTAACCCAAGCTGTTATCGGGTTCAATAACCGAGGAATATTCATCAAATTCAAGCTTTGTTGTAAGGTATGTTGAGGTTTCGTCGATCATTGTAAATTTTTGAGTATCATCTTCCGCAAGCTTTTTGCCCTGCGTATCAACATATGTAGTAACAACGGTGGTGTTAAATGTGGTTTTGCCGTTTTTTATCCAAACTTCTCCGGCAACCTCATAGCCGGGCATATTTGCCGCGGGGTCTTGCTCTGAAGCACCGTTGTTAAAGCAGAATTTTGCGGCGCTAAGACCCTCTACGGTTTTAACAAAATAACCGTCAGCGTCTTTTTCGGTGACCCTGGTACCGGGCCACTTACGAAGTGACTCGGTACCGTCTGTTGTATAGGAATAGAAGTATACTTTTGACCAGTTGTTTATGTTGTAATAGTGTACCGTGATGTCTGAATTCAAAGGAGTATAATAGTAATTCAATACTATGTTTTCTTTACCGAATTTGCCTACGATCTTTGCGGGTAATTTAGATGTGTTAAGATAATAGCCTTCAATTTTAACGGGGAATTGTTTGTAATACTGATTTTCCGCTATTTTTAATACATACGGATCACGAAGCTTTTCTCCGTCATCACTGAGATAATTTACGGTAACAGTTCCTCTGAAAGATTCAGCCTCCGTATAGTAGAAGTTGATAGTTCCGCCTTCTGCGGTAACTGTGCCTGTGGTGTCTGTATCACAGCTGTCGTAATCATAGAAGAAAGAGAGATCATTGTCGGGCGAAATTCTGAATGTATCACCGATGTGATAAATGTTGTTTGTCGATTTTATTGTTTCACCTTTGGTTTTGTTAATGTGATTTACAGTGATATAAGCTGTTTTTTCCGCCTCTGCCTTTACACTGTCAAAGCTCTCTTTGTCAACAAGTATCATAGCCGACATTGCGGGAACTTTCGCTTTCTTATTGCTTATTTCGCCGAGGTTTGTAAGACCCGCAGATTTATCGTTTGCTATTATCACCCAATTGTCGGGCATTGTGTCATATCCCTCAAGCAAAACCTCCGCTTCGCTCTCGGACGGGTTTGCTATGACCGCGAGATACTTCCACTCGCTGTCTGCGCTATCTGTTTTGTTATCTATTGTATAAGCGATGCAATCCTCAGGTACTTGGGTGTGGCAGAAGTAGTAACGGCCTGCAGAAGTGCCCGTGCTGTCGCTGATGGGGGAGAAGGCGTTTCTTATCTCCAAAAGACCTTTATAATATGCTGTTGATGTCGCATATTGTGCGGTACGTGACCAGTCTATTTGGTTTATGCTGTCGGGAGAATTATAGCTGTTGTGTTCGCCGAGCTTTGTGCGGCAAAACTCTTCGCCTGCAAGTCCGAAAGCAATGCCGTTGCCCGTGAGGGTGAGCGCTTCGGCTATCATAGTCATTTTTTCGGCATTGGGGTTATAGTCGGCGTAGTTAGTTGACAAAGTGGAAGCCGTAATTTTATCAAACAATGTCAGGTTATCGTGTGAAGACTGATAAAGTACGCTTTGTGAAGGCGCTTTGGCTGTCCAGCCGTTATTGAATGTTCCGCCCATATTGCCGCCGAGAGCAGCTTTTATGTTGTTTTGAAATTTTGGTTCGCCTGTTTGTACATATCCGGGGTCTTTGCCGTCGGGGCTACCCTTAACTGCATCTCTGTAAGGGTCGTTAAAGAAGCCTATCCTCTCGCTTATCTTTGCGGCGTTTGCTTTTGTTGTCTGTGTGTCAAAAGCAAGTCCCGCAGGACCGCCTGTCCAGGGTTCTCCGTACATAATGATGCCCTTTCCGCTTCCGTCGGAATACAGGTCATCGAGAGAAGAACGGATTTGATTCATCGTGTCTATGTCGTGCAAGCCCATAAGGTCGAATCTAAAACCATCTATATGATATTCCTTCGCCCAATATGTTATAGAGTCTATCATATATTTTCTGTACATGGGTGCTTCCGATTTTGTTTCGTTTCCGCAACCGCTGCCGTTGTACCAGTTTCCCTGCTTGTCTATTCTGTAATAGTAGTCAGGCACGGTTTTTTGGAAGCATGAATCTGTGGAGTATGTATGGTTATATACAACGTCCATAATAACGCCGATACCTCTGTCGTGAAGAGCCTGTATCATTTGCTTGAACTCATTTATACGAACATTTCCGTCATATGGATTTGTAGAGTATGAACCGTCGGGCACGCAGTAGTTTACAGGGTCGTAGCCCCAGTTGTACTGAGCGTCGTAAAGACGTGTTTCGTCAACTGAGCCGTAGTCGTACACAGGGTTCAAATGAATATACTTTACACCCTGGTTTACAAGATAATCTATACCTGTGTAAGCGCCTTCGGTGTTGCCGTTTAATGTGGTGCCGCCTTCCGTGAAAGCAAGGTATTTTCCCTTGTATTCACTGTTTACGCCCGATGTTGCACTGATAGAAAAGTCACGCACATGAACTTCCCATATAACAGCGTCGTTTTGGTCTTGACATAAAACGTGTTTGTCATTTTCCCAATCTTTCGGGTTTGTAGATGCAAGGTCAACAACCATTGAACGCTCGCCGTTTACACCAACTGCATATGAGTAAACGTCTTGTGTTTCCTGGGTCTTTCCGTTTACCGTTACCGAATAAGTGTAATATGTTCCTGCAATATCTCCCTTTACAACACATGACCACACGCCCGTTGCTTTATCGAGCTCCATATCCACCTTGCCAAGGCCAAGTGAAGCCGATTCTGAGTTGCTGCCGGAAGAAAACCTGTTCAAAATGACCTTTTCCGCGGTAGGAGCCCAAACCTTAAATGTGGTTTGTTCCTTTGTGTAGGTTGCTCCCAGGTCGGTTCCGCTGTAAATAACATCGGTAGACAGAGACGTGTTTGCCGCGCTGTTTGTGTACGCGCTCGCCTGCGGCAAAATACTTACCGTAAGCAATATCGACATTATTAATGATAGAATGTGTTTGCTTTTCATACTAAAGATCTCCTTTGCAAATCATTGATTTTTTATTGCCGAAATTACTCTTGTTAATCCCTGCAAGTCTTTTTGTGTTTTAATTTTTGTGTATCCAGACGAAATAAGCTGTTTTTCTATTGCGCCCTGCTGACCTTCGTCAATTTCAAATGCAATGAGGCCGCCTGATCTCAGTTTATTCGTCCATTTGCTTATAATTTCACGATAAAACGTCATACCGTCCCCACCGCCGTCGAGCGCCATTTTCGGCTCATGCAAAACATCTGCATCAAGAGTGGATATTTCAGATGTTTTTATGTAAGGAGGGTTAGACACTATCGCGTCAAAGAAGCCGTTTTCAAAGTTTTGGTGTACATTGAATATGTCACCGTGTATTAAGTTAACATTTTGAGCCGAGTTCGCTCTTTTATTCATATCAAGATATCTGCAAGCGTCATCGCTCAGTTCCACTGCGTAAAAATTTCCGTCTTCAAGCTCTTTGCAAAGCGTTATTGCTATCGCGCCGCTTCCGCTGCAAAGATCTATAACATTCGGGTTTTTCGTTTGCCTAAGCCATGATATCACTTCGTCTATCAAGATCTCGGTATCAAACCTCGGTATAAGAACTCCTTTTCCTACAAAGAACCTGCGCCCGTAGAAATCGGTATATCCCGTAATATACTGCAAAGGCTCGCCGCCGATACGCCTGTTTAAGCATTTAAGAAAATCCCTTATCAATGCTTCGTCGTAAATATTATCATCATACCTGATAATAAGCGCGGTTTTGTTCAAACCGAATATGTATTCTATCAAAGCCGATGTTTCATATTCATACGCTTCTATGTTCGCCGCTTTGAGTTCTGATTTCGCTTCGTTATATAAATCTCTGTATGTCATATTACTTGTTCTTTTTGCAGTCTACCAGATCTTCACCGTTTTCGGGTATTACATCCTGCATTGCGGCAATGGCTATTTCCATCATTTTATCATTGGGTTCTTTTGTTGTAATATGCTGCGCCCACATTCCCGGCGCCGAGACTATTCTCGTAAATGTGTTCTGATATCTGCCGCATACCTTTATAAGCTCATAGCCCACACCCATTGTAAGCGGCAGAAGAAGTATCTTTACAACAACACGCAAAAATACGTTTTCTATCCTTATAAAGAAGCCAATTATAATTCCCACAAGGAGCATTATTATCAAAAAGCTTGTTCCGCATCTGGGGTGAAATCTGCTTTGCTTTTTCACATTTTCAACAGTGAGCTCGAGGTCGTTTTCGTAACAGAATATCGTCTTGTGCTCTGCGCCGTGATACATAAACGTGCGTTTCATATCGGGCATAAGAGAAATAACTGCTATATATGATATGAAAAGAACTATTTTCAACATTCCCTCAAAAACTGATTTAAGCAAGCTGTATTGCCAGGACGTCGTGTCCCAACCGGGGAAAAACGACATCAAAAATTTGAAAAGCCAAGAGGGAACAAAAAAGAACAAAAACACAGCCAAAGCAACGCCCAAAACAGCGGCGATAACCATTATTATGCTTGTAAGCTTATCGCCGAGCTTGTCATCAAGCCATTTTTCAAGCTTAGACGGTTCTTCTTCTGTTTTACCCGCGTCCTCCATTGCCACATCGGCAGATATCATAAGACATTTATAACTCAGCCGCATAGAGTCGATAAATCCGAATATACCCCTTATTATCGGTATACGGAAAAAAGCCGATTTTTTAGCTATTGGGTCAAACTCTACATCCTGCTTATATATGCTTCCGTCTTCTTTTCTGACGGCGACCGATGTGTTTTTCGGTCCGCGCATCATAATTCCCTCAAGCAACGCGCTGCCGCCGATAGATGTGATCTTTTTGGTTGTGCATTTACTCATTGTGTTTCCTTTCCGCCTGACTGATTGTTACTTGCTGTTGGTATAACAACAGTTACAGTTGTTCCTACATCTTTTTCGCTGTCAATAATAAGAGAGCCGTTGTGCAGACGAACGATCTCGTCACACAGTGCAAGCCCGATCCCCGAACCTCTTACCGTGGTGTTAGCCTTAAAGAATTTTTCTTTTACTCTGGGCAGGTCTTCTTTTGCAATGCCCTGTCCTTCATCCGATATAACTATAACGATATTCCCGTTTTCCTCAGTGGCTATAACATTTATGATTCCGCCGGGGTTGGAATATTTTAAAGCGTTATCTATGATATTTAAGAATACTTGTTTTATTCTGTTTTTATCGCCGATTATAGGGGAGACCGTCTCCGGCTCATTGAATATGATATGCTTTTCTTCGGATATTGCGCGCTCGTTGAGCATATATACAGCTTCGTCAAGCTCTGCCAATATATCCATTCGCTCCATTATGAGCACTATTCTGCCGCTTTGTATTCTGGAGAAATCAAGTAATTCCTCAACAATTCCCGAAAGACGTTCCGTCTCTTTTATAATAACGCTCATTCCCTTTTCCATTGTATAGGGGTCGGGATTTGCGCCTGAAAGCTGCATCGTTTCCGCCCAGCCTTTAATTGCCGTGAGCGGCGTTCTTAATTCATGTGAAACAGATGAAATAAAATCGTTTTTCATCTTTTCGGCGGCTCCCAGTTCCGAAGCCATATTGTTTACGGCGTCGCACAAGTCGCCTATTTCATCGTCATATTCTTTTTCTATTTTTGTATTAAAATCACCCTGGGCAATATAATGAGCAGTTTCCGTAAGCCTTTTTGCAGGCTTTATAATAGATCTTATAAAATATGCGCCCGACAGTATCGTCATAAATAATACGCTCAAAACACCCAAAAATATGAACGAAATATTAAGGAAAATCTGTCTGTTTGCAGGCTCTAACGATACTATGTATCTAATTGCGCCGACATTTGCGCCCGACAAATTATATATTACGCGCGTGACCGATAACACATTTTCACCCGAGCTCAACTTACCTGTCCATTTGCCGTAAACATTATTTGAGGCAATGGCTTCTTCGTAGTCGGGGATAGGCTTTGTATCGTCGTTTTCAAATCCCGAAGAAGTGATAACAACATCTCCGTTGCTGTCAAGCACCATAATTTCCATCATATTCTTATCGGGGAAGTTTTCAACATATCCCACGGCGCTTGTCAAAAACTCCTTGCTTGTGGTATTGTTGCCGTAGAAATTGGCAAGTTCATTTGAGCGTCCGCTTATAGACTGCTCTATTCCGCTGTAATAGTATTGCTTAACGGAATAAGATGAGAAAACGAGTACGCCGATAATTATTACAAATGCGACTCCGAAGCTGTTTATAAGCCACCGGTTTGTTATGCCCTTAATACGAATTTTCGCCATGACTCAATCCCTGGGATCCCATCTGTATCCAAGTCCCCAAACTGTCATAATATGCTGTGGAGAAGACGGCTCGGGCTCTATCTTCATTCTTAAGCGGCGAATATTAACGTCTACTATTTTTTCTTCGCCCACATAAGACTTGCCCCAAACATGATTTAAAATATCTGTTCTGTCAAGGGCAACACCCGGGTTTGTAAAGAAGTATTCCATAATTTGAAACTCAACCTGGGTAAGCTCTATTTTTTTATTATTGCGGGTCAAGATCCTGTTGCGCAGGTTAAGCACAAAATCACCGGACACGATCTCATCGCTCAGCTTGCTTTCATCTTTTTGAACGCTTGCAATGGTTATTCTTCTGTATAAAGCGTCAACTCTCGCAAGCAACTCCGAAGGACTGAACGGTTTTGTTATATAATCGTCTGCGCCCAGCATGAGACCCGTTACTTTATCCATCTCCTGTGTTTTTGCAGTGAGCATGATTATGCCTATCGAACCGTTTTTGGCTCTCAGCTCTTTGCAGACCGTAAGACCGTCTATGCCCGGCATCATAATGTCGAGAATGGCAACGTCAAAATCGCCCTTCGCTTCTTCATATTTTTGCAGGGCTTTTTCGCCGCAGTCTGCTTCGGTAACGTTATATCCGGCGCGTATAAGGTTTATAACAACAAATTCTCTTATTGTAGCCTCGTCTTCGCAAACCAGAATGTTTTTCATATGTACCATCCTTTCTTTATGTGAAAGATTAATTATATTATAAATTATCGAGCAAAATAAAGCTATCGGTAATATTTTTCTGTGATATGTAAAACTCATCAAAGTCGCTTGTGTATATTTTATACGCATACACACTGCCTGACGATCTTTTTATTTGGGTGTAGCCCAAATCAGATGAAAATTCATCTTCTTTAAATGCCTTTATTTCCAGAATTATATCTCCGTCGGATGTGGTGACGGAATCACTGCTTAATTCTTTAACAAGCTTTTTGAATTGAATTGAATTTTTTGATGAATCATACACAGCCGTAAACATGTCTTTCCAATTCTCGGGAGCTTTAAAGTAAAATTTGCCGTTGGGGTCATATACTGCGGACATAGCCGTGTCTAACGAGTTTGAATATATATTATAATTGCACCAGTCATACATATCGCACAGCGCTTCATTTTCTGAAAGGCTGTTCGAGTGCAGCCGGTTAGGTATAGGTATTTCCATAATGCCGTCGTTGTCTATATCAGATGATAATATCGGTGCGCTTCGGGACGTGGGATTTGCCGCCGATTCACTGTCGGTAGAGAACAGGGGATTTTGCAGGGCCCCCGACTCATCTAAGTATATGACCTGTGTTTGTGTATTGCTGTCAACTGTTATAGCGTCTATAAAATAACCGCTTACGTTATCGTTTATTTTTCCGAAAGACAAGGCGGAGTATTTTATAGCGTCGGCGTTCATTGCGGCAGTTGTTGCCGAGTATAATGCGGTGGAGCTTTCGCTCATCTTAATAAGCTTGGCGCTTGCTGGCTTTTCTGCGGAAGCCAGTGAGAGCAGCAGCACATCGTCCTCGCTGTCACTGTCAATATCGGCTATAATAAGCTCGCTGTATGTTTCTTCACAAATAAGCTGTGCTGCGGCGGGGGAATTATAAGAGTAAGCGGTCAGAGTTTTGATCTGGCTGCTGTAAACGCTCCATCCTATAAGCAGTTCCTTTGTTCCGTCGTTGTCCATATCAATAATGGTTACTTTATCTACCTCGGCGGCCGCCACAGTAAATTCATTTATACATTTGTAGCCGCTTTCGGTTTTGTTAATAAACAACAGGCTTATTCCCGCGGCGTCACCCGTATCTTTAGATACAAAAGCTATCGCTTCATTATCGGAATCATTATCTAAATCAAAAATAATAACAGAAGAACGGTAATCTCCGCTTTGGGGGTACTTTAATGTATAGTCACCGTTTACGGCTGTTTCTATTGCCGATTCAATCTCTGCACGCTCGCCCGTTGATTTAGGCGGACGCATTATGTCTGTGCTGTTAAATCCTGTCATAGAGCAGGAGCATAGTACAGCGCAAACAACGACAACACAAATAATTTTCAAAAAATGATCAAACTTGCTTTTTGCTAACATCGTTTATATCTGTCCTTATATATTTTGCCGTGCATCGTTTTATCGGCTTGCCTTCATTACAGAACATTATTTCGTGTTCCGTCATAATGTTGTCATTTGCATCTTCTGCATGAACATCTCTGCAAATGTCAAAAACCTCAAAACCCGACTCACAAAAGTATTCAAGGCTTTCTTCAAAAAGTTCATTATCGTCGGTCTTGAAATGTATTTCTCCGTAGGGCTTTAAAAATGACTTATACTTGCTCAGAAAATTAGAGTGGGTAAGTCTTCTTTTTTTGTGCTTTTTCTTTGGCCAGGGGTTGCAGAAGTTAATGTATATTCTGTCAACACTGTCGGAACTGTCAAGTATATTATCAATATTAGCAACATTGTAAGCCGTGAGGATAATATTACTGTTTCTCGTTCCGTTTTGAGCGTTAAGGTTTTCAATATTGCGCCGTGCAACTGCCAAAACATCGCTTTTTATATCTATTGCAAGCAGGTTAATGTCACGGTGAAGTTTCGCAAATTCTGCGGTAAAAACGCCTTTTCCGCACCCAAGCTCAACATATAAGGGATTACCCTTGTTTTCAAAGCGATCTCTCCAACAGCCTTTTTTGCTTTCGGGAGCCTTTTCAAAATAATCGCAAGCGCTAAGCTCCGGCTCCGCCCACTTTTTGTGACGCATTCTCATTTGTAAAAAGTTCCTCTTATCCTTAAATATTTTCTCTTAAACTTCAATCTTACTCAAGCAACATTATATCAAAAGGTTACAAAATTAATTTTCTAAAAAAGAAAAAAGAAAATGAAATTTCTGATAAATTTATAATTATTGAGCAAAAATATAAGATTTTTTAATCCTTTTTTTCAATTTTTATAAAATAAACGGTTATAAATGTCAATTAAGTCATTTTTTGTATATAAAATATCAAGTGCCTCTACCATTGCGTTTGAGGACATATATGTTGGTAAATCAAGGTGTTTAAGCAGGATTTTCCTTCTTTCTGCACTGTCGGGTTTTCCCGCAAGTCCAAGCTCATAAAAAAACATTTTTGTTATATGATCATTATTGTGTATTGGCTCGGCGTTGTCACAAACGGTTGCGCCCGATGACAAAACAGCATTTATTATTATATCGTCGCTTATCCCTTCAACGCCAAGCAAGCCCTCTTTGGAAGGAGAGGACTTGCGTTTTTCTTTGCCTTTTTTCTGTGGTATAAAAGCGTGTTTTACGTTTTGCGGTTTTGTAATGCCCTTTATATGGTTCCTTATTACAAACCCTGCGGCATCGCTGTCGGTAAGTATGATAATTCCTCTTTTTTCGGCTATTTCGTTAATAAGCCTGCGTTTTTCGGGACCTTTAAATATCCTGAAGCCGCCTGTCTCAATTATAAGTGTGTCAAACAGAGCAGACAAACGCATTTTATCATATTTTCCCTCAACTATAATTGCTTCTTTTATTTTCAACAAAAACGATCACCAAGCTTCAATATATTGACTTTGCCTCAGATAATTCCGCGATAAGCGTCTCAAACACTGCTCTCTTGTCAAGACTTGTGTTTTTTATTTTCCGGTCTGCCTCATAGAGCAGATCTATCATTTTTCTGAGCGCATTAGTTGATATGTGTTTGGAGTTTTTTTCCGCTTTTTCAAGCAAAAATGTTTTGTTTGCGGTGTAGTCAAATTTTCCCGCAAGCTGTGAAGAACGCATACCGCTTTGTATTGCGACCCTTACCCGATACATATCGCAATAAGCTTTTGAAATAAGTCCCAATATGTTTTCGGGCGGTTGCTTTTGTGTGAACATATCGTCAAGTATTTTATAGGCGGTGTCTGTGTTTTCGTAAATTATGCTTTCGGCGAGCTTAAAAACATTGTATTCGGGGTTTGGAGTGATTATAAGTTCTATGTCATCAGCCGCGGCTTCTCTGCCTTTGCAGTAAGCAAACAGCTTTTCACATTCATTTATAAGCGTGTTAACATCTGTGCCGCAGCGGTAAATTATGCTTTGCGCATTTTTTGAGGATATTTCGCAGTCATGGTTTTTTGCCATACGCAAAATAATTTTAATAAGCTCTGATTCGCTCTTTTTGGGAATATACAGCACGGTTCCGTTTTTCTCACAAAATTCCGTTATCTTCTTTTGGGCGCCTGTGGCTTTTGGAGTCACCGTAGGCTGAGAGATTATAATTGCTGTTTCGTTATTAGCTTTTTTGAGTATTTCCGTTATTTTTTCAAGAAGTTCTTTGCCCGAACCGCTGTCTGTTCGCAAGCCTTTAAACGCTTCGTCAATGTCTATGTCCTTCAACACCACACAGTTGCAGGCTACGTTAAACGGAATAATATCACACGCAGATGCAATTTCATCAAGATTTGACAGATCTTTGAAAATATGGAACGAAAACTCGTCGGGTTCTTTTCCCGATATTTTTTCGCAAAGCTTGTCGGCGTAATATTTTACATAGTATTTTTCTTCACCGTATATCATATAAAGTCCGCCGAAAACATCGGAGGACAAAAGCTTTTTAAATTCCTGTTCATTAATTTTCGGCATATCAGTACACCCTTTTACAGAATTATATTATTCTTTCTTTGCTTTAATTTTAAATAAAGAAACGGGGAGATAAGAACAACGCAAACCGTAAAGAAGACCGTTATCTCATAATCGTTGTTAAATCTCAAAGTGCTCATAGGCAGAGCTTTTATTCCGTTTGCAATGTCGAGCAGAAGTTTAATGATAAATGATTCGGAAGAAAACAGCAAAGATGTTACAAATGCTCCCGGCAACATCAAAGAAAGCGCTGATGTAACAATACCCACAACAACTATCAGCTCAACAAAAGGCAGCATAACAAGGTTTGAGATCAGCAAATAAGGCGAGATTCTTTTAAATACTGTAATTGTTATCGGCAGTGTGATAACAGTTGCCGAAAAGGTAACGCAAAATGATTCATAAGCATAAGAAAGCAATAGTTTTATCGGCTTCGAACGCAAAAATTGAAAGCTTACTAAGCCATAAAGCTTAGGGGAGATAACAATTACGCCGAACACACTTAAAAAGCTGAGCAAAAATCCAACGTTAAGGGCATTGTAAGGGTTTATAACCGTCATAATAAAGGCGGCTATACCCATGGATGTTATACCGCTGTGATATCTGCGCACGGTATCGGAAAATATTAAAAAGGAAGACATTATCACACTTCTTATAATTGATGGGGATAATCCTGCAAATATTGCAAACATAAATAAAAATAAACAGCTAAATACGGCTGCAATCTTGCTTTTTCTACCGAAAATCAAAGATAAAGCCCCATATAGCATATAGCCTATTATTGAGGTATGAAATCCCGAAATGACCAGCATATGATAAACCGATAAATCACTGAATGTATTCTTTAAGTCACCGGGAAGGTTATATGTATCTCCCGTGAGCAAAGCAGAAAGCACCTGCGCGCGGTCCGGACGCATATTTTTAAGCATTACATCTCTTGTTTTGTCTCTCAGCAAAAGTATGCTCTTATTAAGGTTTACGGTCTCGCCGCAGTTCTTGATGATACAATCACCTTTAAGTTTTGCGTCAAGAAATATCCCGCAGGAACGATTGTAATTAAAATATTCATTGTCTTTAAGCGGAGAAAAGGTTATTGTTCCGCTAAGTTTATCGTGATAGTCGGCATCTATTTTTGTGTAAGAATAAATATTGAATTTAATGTTGTAAGCATTGTTTGCATTATCTTTGACATTTGCCGCGCATGTATAAATATTAAAGCTTTTGTTTTCGCGCTTTTCGGTGATAACAAATTCGGTACTTCGGGTCGTGTTTTCAAAGTTGCTTTTTGTTGCGGCTTCACTGAAGTGATCATAGATGACAAAATAAGACGAGCCTGAAAACAAAAACAGAAAAACAAGAAATAATATTGAAGCGTACCTGATTTTTGATTTAAACCAAAACGTTATTATTGTTAATACAAAAAACAAGGCGCAAAGCCAGACACTGACATTTGCACCTAAATATACAGCCAAAGCCGCCGCGGATGCAAAGCATATCGTGCCAACGGCAACGCTATTATAATTATTCATCATTTAGGAAAAACCGGAAGCGGCTCGAGGAAGAATATGTCTTTACGGTCTGCCGCTTCACCTTCTGCAAGAACAGCGGCTTTGCCTGCAATTATACCGCCTGCCTTCTTGACAAGCGCCTCCATTGCGTTAAGCGATTCACCCGTGCTTATAACATCGTCAACAAGCAACACCCTTTTACCTTTGATTAGCTGAGCTTTGTCTTCTGCAAGATACAGCCTTTGAACAGAGCTTGTTGTAATAGACTTAACGTCTATTGATATGGGGTTATCCATATAGACCTTAACGCTTTTGCGCGCAATAACGTAATTTCTGCAACCCTGACGCGCCATTTCGTAACACAGCGGGATACCCTTTGCCTCCGCTGTAACGATAATATCGTGCTCAGGACATATCTTGAGCAATTCAGCGGCGCATTTTTCCGTTATCTCAACGTCGCCGAACATATTAAAAGCGGCAATATCAAGACTGGGAGTAACTTCACAAAGAGGAAGCTCCCTCTGTAAACCTGCAATAGTCATTTTATATACTTTTTTCATAAATAACAACTCCTTTAAACTAATCCTTCGCCGAGGATTTTACCGCCAAGCAAATGAAAATGAAGATGAAACACGGTTTGCCCTGCGTCTTTTCCGCAATTGCTTATAATCCTGTAACCGTTTTCAAGCCCTGCATATTTTGCTATTTGCGGGATCTTTTCAAATATGTGTGCGATAACATCTGAATTCTCACTGTTTATATCATTGATACAGGATATATGATCTTTGGGTATTATAAGAATATGAACGGGAGCCTGTGGATTAAGATCATTAAACGCTGTAATTTTATCATCCTCATACACTTTAGTCGATGGGATCTCACCGTTTGCTATTTTACAAAAAACACAATCCATTGCCGTATACTCCGTTCTTTTAATGCTTTTTTACAACAGATATACTAACACATAAATGCGTTAAAGTCAAAGGTTTTTAAAAGTTTTTGTCTGTTACAGGTTTCGCGGAAATTAAAAATAAAGGTAAAGCGTACATTTAACGCTTCACCTTTTTGTTCTCAGACACTTTTTATAAATACACCGTTTTCTTCTTTAAAACCCATTTTTATGAGATAGATTTTGTGTCTTTCGTCTTCTGTTTTTGCTATAAGCTTTTTAAAACCCATAGAGCTTAATTTCTTATATAAAAACTTGCCTACACGCAAGTCTCTGTATTCGGGGGTAGCATAATCTATGTCCACTCTAAGGGTGCCGTCTTCATTGTTCTTTCCTATCAAAAGACCGGCGGCAGTCATATCGCAATAAACAAATATTGCGGTGTTTGCGTCTGTAGAATCAAGATTGTAATTTGAAAATCTTCGTTGTATATCGCGACCGTTATACATAACAAAGCTTCTTAAAAACTCATTGTCCATACGGCAGCTGTGGGCGGTAAAAAGTTCTTCGTGCTTTCTTATTTTATTGAGATAATATAGGTTTATAACGACTAAACCTATATTTAAAATTGCTGTAGGATATGATTGTATAACAAGTGCATATACGGCAAAAATGAGAGCCCCTATTGTGTTTACCAACCTCAATCTTATAACCGATGACATTAAAAACGATATAAAAACCGTTATTGAGCCTAAATATCCAATATACTCCCAAAATTGTGCTATTTGCTGTGCCGACATTATTTGTTTACCTTCCTTAAAACATTAGTTGTTTTTGTTTGCGCTTCGCTTTATGACCTTCAAGCGCGTAAAGTCTTCACGCTCTTTTTCCTCAAGTGATTCCGATATATATTTTATCTGATCGTTAAATCGGGGAATTATTATATTCTCCAGTGCGTTTGCACGTTTTTGCGATTTCTTTATTGCGTTTGCAAGTCTGTAAACGCTGTTTTCTATTTCCGCAAGCTGCGCCGTTAGTATTTTTACCCTGTGAAATCTGCTGTAAGCTTCGTCAAGGGCGCAGTTGCTAACATTAAGTCCGTAATGAAGCTTTAAACTCAGATCTCCCTCAAGTGTGACCTCGGGTAGCTCTACTCCCATAACGCTGCGGTATTTTAACTTCAAATTCTTCTCTTCGGGGACCGACTCTGCTATATCCTTGCAAAATCCAAGCGTTATGTTTGCTTTTTGCAGTGCCGTATACGCGCTGCTGTAAGCGTCGTCTATTTCGCTTTGAAGCTCATTTGCCTTATCTATAAGCGCCATCATTTCCCGCACAAGAATATTGCGCTTTTTATCCATAAGCTCATAACCGACCTTTGCAAGGGACAAAGACTTTTTCGCGCTTATAAGATTTCCTTTTGTAGGAGCTGTTTTGCTGTCCGTATGATCACTTCCTTTCGGAAAAGCACTGTTTATTGAGGCATATACTTTTTGAGCATAACGTCGTCTATTCTGTCAAGCTCGCTTTTCGGCAGTATTGAGAGCAGCTTCCAGCCGAGATCAAGGCTTTCGTCTATTGTTCTGTTTGCGGTGCTGCCCTGGTTTACGAACTGTTCTTCAAACGCTTTGCCGAATTCTATATATTTCTTATCTGTAAAGCTCAACTCATCTTCGCCTATTACAGACGCGAGCGAACGCGCGTCCGTTACCTTTGCGTAAGATGAAAAAAGCTGATTTGCCAAAGCGCTGTGGTCTTCTCTTGTATAACCTTCGCCTATGCCGTCTTTCATGAGTCGCGAAAGCGACGGCAATACATTTACAGGCGGATAAATACCTTTGCTGTGAAGCTCACGGTCTAAAACTATCTGCCCTTCTGTTATATAACCCGTCAGGTCGGGGATAGGGTGGGTTATGTCGTCGTTTGGCATTGTAAGTATCGGTATTTGCGTTACCGAGCCTGCGCTGCCCTTTATCATTCCGGCACGCTCATAAAGCGATGCAAGGT
>JAEEGL010397245.1_pt1 | contig 26888 bp, 12 predicted proteins | sample 9134231 | NCBI WGS metagenome assembly JAEEGL01 (sample SAMN16246548, study PRJNA631951) | gut metagenome | biome: gut microbiome; feature: rumen; material: fiber-attached | host: Bos | place: Iran: Karaj | collected 2018-10 | reverse complement strand
GATGGCGTCCTCATAATCCGCCATGGATTCTGTCTTTGCATTGTCTGCTGTCTTTGCCGATGCTGCTTCTGTTGCTGTTGTATCTGCTCCGGTCTTTACTTCTGTCTTTACTTCAGCGTCGCTCATTTTTACTCCTCTCACCCACTACTTCATCATGTTCTCAAGATACTCTCCGGCCTTGCCGATCATCTCGGGAATGCCTGCGGGGTTCTTGCCGCCTGCCTGAGCCATGTTAGGACGACCGCCGCCGCCGCCTCCGATGAGTCCGGCCAGCTGCTTGATCAGGTTACCGGCGTGAGCCTTCTTCTTCTGGGCCTCATCGGTAGCCATTACCACCAGGTTTGCCTTGCCGTCCACATCCGAAGCCAGGACTACCACGCCCTCGCCTATCTTTGTCTTTATATTGTCTGCCAGATCGCGCAGGGCGTTCATGTCAGCTCCGGGGACCGAAGCAGCCACCATCTTTACGCCCATGACTTCCCTGACATTATCCATTATATCACCAAGCGAATCCCTGGCTGCTGCAGCCTTGAGTTCCTTAACCTCAGCTGTCAGATCCTTGATCAGGTTTACCATACTCCTGATCTCATCCGCCAGATGGTCGGGAGTGGTCTTCATGGCACGGCAGATCAGATCCATCTTCTCTTCGATATTCTCATAGTATGCCCTCACATTATCTCCTGTGATGGCTGTGATCCTTCTGACGCCGGAAGCTACAGAATTTTCGGATATGATCTTGAACATCCCTATGTCGCCGGTATGGGATACGTGGGTACCGCCACACAGTTCCTTGGAGAAATCACCCATGGATACGACTCTCACGTCATCCGCATACTTTTCTCCAAAGAGTGCCATGGCGCCGGATTTTTTGGCCTCCTCTATGGACATCACCTGTGTATCCACGGTCAGGTCCTCAGCTATTTCCTTGTTGACCAGATCCTCTACCTTCTTAAGCTCTTCACCGGTCATAGCCTGGAAATGCGAAAAGTCAAATCTGGTACGCTCGCCATCCTGATATGAACCGCTCTGCTCCACATGGGTTCCCAGCACCTCACGAAGTGCTTTCTGCAAAAGGTGTGTGGCCGAATGATTGCGGCAGATATTGTGGCGCCTTACCTCATCCACAGTCAGAGTCGCCTTATCCCCTGTCTTGATCACGCCTGCCTTTACCACGCCGTAATGACCGATCCTGTTACCGGTCAGCTTCTCGGTAGCGGTCACTTCAAATTCGCCCTCAGCGGTCTTTATGATACCCGTATCGCCTTCCTGGCCGCCCATGGTGGCATAAAAAGGTGTCACGGGAGTGACTATGCAGCCCTTCTGGCCCTCGCTGATGACCTCACTGATGGAAGTACCGTCCTCCTCGATGAGAGCCATGGCCGAAATGTTCTGCTCCATGGTCAGCTTGTCATAGCCGTCAAAAACACTGGTGACATTCGCATCGTAATCATCCCAGACCGTAGCGTCGGCTCCCATGTAATTGGTGGTCTTTCTGGCGGCCCTGGCTTTTTCCTTCTGCTCCTGCATGCATTTCTTAAAGCCGTCTTCATCCACCTTAATGCCTTTTTCTTCCAGCACCTCCGCAGTCAGATCCAGGGGGAAGCCAAAGGTGTCATAGAGTCTGAAGGCATCTTCACCGCTCAGGGTATCGCTGCCCTCTTTCTTAAGCTTATCCTCATACTCAGCCAGTATATTAAGGCCCGCGTCTATGGTCTTGTTGAACTGCTCTTCTTCCTTGGTCAGATTATTGATGATGAAATCATGCTTTTCGATAAGCTCGGGATATCCGTCCTTGGATCCCTCGATCACGGTCTCTGCCAGCTTTGCCAGGAAAAGCCCGTCGATATTGAGCTTCCTGCCCTGACGTGCGGCACGTCTGATGATACGGCGCAGCACATAGCCCCTTCCTTCATTTGAAGGCATGATACCGTCAGAGATCATGAAGGTGGCGGAACGCATATGATCCGTGATTATACGGATAGACACATCGGTGTCGTAGTCTTTTTTATACTCCACGCCTGCCAGCTGACATACATGGGAACGCAGGGCGTAGATCGTATCAACGTCAAAAATGGAATCCACATCCTGTACCACGGAGGCCAGTCTCTCAAGTCCCATTCCCGTATCTATATTCTTCTGTGCCAGTTCCGAATAGTTACCCTTTCCGTCGTTGTCAAACTGGGTAAACACGTTGTTCCAGATCTCCATATATCTGTCACAGTCGCAGCCCACGGTACAGTCAGGCTTGCCGCAGCCATATGCTTCTCCGCGGTCATAATATACTTCGGAGCAGGGGCCGCAGGGACCTGAGCCGTGCTCCCAGAAATTGTCTTCTTTTCCGAAACGGAAGATCCTCTCTTTGCTGATGCCGATCTTTTTATTCCAGATCTCAAAGGCCTCATCATCCTCCAGATAGATCGAAGGGTAGAGCCTCTCGGGATCAAGTCCCACTCTCTCGGTCAGAAACTCCCAACACCAGGTGATGGCTTCCTCCTTGAAATAGTCACCGAAGGAAAAGTTTCCCAGCATCTCAAAAAAAGTACCATGACGGGCGGTTTTTCCCACATTTTCCAGATCTCCTGTCCTGATACACTTCTGGCAGGTGGTCACCCTGCGCCTCGGGGGCACTTCCTGCCCCGTGAAATAAGGCTTAAGAGGGGCCATTCCCGAATTTATCAAGAGAAGGGAGTTGTCATTGTGGGGGATGAGTGAGAAGGACTTCATCTTCAGATGCCCTTTCTCCTCAAAGAAATCAAGAAACATTTTTCTCAGTTCGTTTACGCCATACTTTTCCATGGAATTTCTTTCTCCTTAAATATATTATCTACTCAATTTATTATCTGCTAAAACTACAACCTCTGTCATCCTGAGCGCAGCGAAGGATCTTATTGTATCATCCCATATAAATCCTTCCAACCGGGATTAATGCTTTCTACCAGTTTATTCTTTTTATCACGCTTTAATCCTTTAAGCTGCTTCTCTCTCTGAATAGCAGCCTTAACATCACTTGTTTCCTCAAAATATACCAGTTTATTTACATTATATTCACTTGTGAAACCCTCTACCATTTTATTTTTATGCTCATATATTCTACGAGCAAGATCATTTGTAACACCTATATACATCACTTTATTATTCCAATTGGTAAGAATATAGACATAGTATTTTTTCAATAGGTTTGGGATCTCCTTATTTCAAATCTATCAAGATTCTTCGCTTCGCTCAGAATGACCACGGTGTACGGTAATCATAATAACCACGGTGTACGGTAATCATAATAACCACGGTGTACGGTAATCATAATGACCACGGTGTACGGTAATCATAATGACCACGGTGTAATCCATGTCTTTTCAGTTAGTAAGAATCTACAAAATCTTCCTCGCCGCCGGAGGCTGTGGCCTCCTGAACAGGCTTCTCGCCGGAGTACAGGAGCTTCAGGGCTATGGGCGTCACCAGAGAAGAGACTATGATCAGCAGGATGACCGGGGTAAAATACTCCGCATCCATAAGTCCTGCGGACAGGCCCTTCTGGGATACGATCAGCGCCACTTCTCCTCTGGTCATCATGCCCACGCCTATCTTGAGGGCATCCCGGTTATTGTATTTGAAAAGCTTGCCTGCCAGACCGCAGCCCACGATCTTGGCGATCAGTGCCACGAAAACAAATAACAGGCTGTATACTATCATATTACCGTCTATATGGTCAAACTGCGTCTTTATTCCTATGGAGGCAAAAAAAATGGGACCGAAGAACATATATGAAGACACGTCCATTTTTTCGGCTATATAATCGGAATCCTCAATGGAACACAGGATGACACCCGCCACAAAGGCTCCGGTGATATCCGCTATCCCGAAAAACTTTTCCGCCACAAAGGCAAGAGCCAGACACACGGCCAGCGAAAAGATGGGAAGACGGCGCATCCTGTGATATCTGTTATCCATCCATTTAAATGCATGGTACAGGATCACTCCCACACCCAGGGCAAATACAAAGAAGAGCACGGTACGGATCACCACGCCGGTGGGCTCCACATCCTCCGATACAAAACCGATGACAAAGGTGAGTACTATAATGCCTATGACGTCATCGATTATGGCGGCGGACATGATCAGTGTCCCCACCTTTCCGTTCAGGTGTCCCAGTTCCTTCAGCACCTGAACAGTGATGGATACGGAGGTGGCCGTCATGATACAGCCGGTAAACAGGGCTTTGTAGAATTCCATATTCCCCGGCTGGGAAAAGCCGAAGAAAAAGCTGTGTAGCAGATACCCGCCGTACAGCGGCACCGCCACTCCCACACAGGCTATTAGCAAAGCCTGGGGCCCGGTCTTTATCAGTTTCTTAAGGTTCGTCCCCAGTCCTGCGGAAAACATAAGGAGTACCACTCCTATCTCCGCCATCTGGGATATGAAGTCCTTGGGCTGTACCAGTCCCAGCAGGCAGGGGCCGATGATTATACCGGCGATGATCTCGCCTGCCACCTCGGGGATCTTTATCTTTTTGGCGCATAGTCCCAGAACTTTCGCAGTTATAACGATGATCGCCAGATCATCAAGTATTCTGTAGGTTTCCATTATGTATAATTCATCTCGATTCTACTATAAAATTGTTAATATCTAAAATCTCTCAAAAAGCCCATAATATCTTTAGTTCTATATTATAAAGCCAAGTCTTTGCCTGCAACGGCATCAGACTTCTTCGCTCAGACATAGGACCAACTCGCTCCGAAGTCTGATTGCCTGCGCGGGATAAACAAAATTAAAACCCAACGTAAGCACAAGTGTGTAGATTATATTACTGCGTGCCGGCGATCTCCCTGGCTACGAACACTCCCGAAGCGGAAGCATGGGAAAGGGAATGGGTCACTCCGGAACCGTCTCCTATCACATACAGGCCGGGATAATTCGTTTCCAGCCTCCCGGAAAGCTTCACTTCCATGTTGTAGAATTTCACTTCCACGCCATAAAGCAGGGTATCGTCATTAGCAGTACCGGGAGCTATCTTGTCCAGCGCATGCACCATCTCGATGATACCGTCCAGGATACGCTTGGGCAATACCAGGGACAGATCCCCCGGAGTAGCCGCAAGGGTGGGTCTCACGGTGCTCTCGTTAAGCCTCTTTTCATTGGTGCGGCGGCCTCTCTCCAGATCGCCGAAGCGCTGTACTATCACGCCGCCTCCCAACATATTGGAAAGACGGGCTATACTCTCGCCGTATCCGTTTGAGTCCTTGAAGGGCTCGGAGAAATGCTTGGCCACCAGGAGGGCAAAATTCGTATTGTCGGTCTTGCGCTCCGGATCCTCAAAGCTGTGACCGTTTACGGTCACGATGCCGTTGGTATTTTCATTTACCACGATACCGTTGGGATTCATACAAAAAGTACGGACCCTGTCCTCAAACTTTGACGTGCGGTAAACTATTTTACTCTCATAAAGCTCATCCGTCAAATGTGAAAAGATGACGGCGGGCAGTTCCACCCTGACACCTATATCCACACGGTTGGAGCTGGTGGGAATGGACAGCTTCTCACACAGGCTCTCCATCCATTTGCTTCCGCTTCTGCCCACGGAAATGATGCATCTGTCCGCATCCAGGGTATCACCTTCATAAATGACCCGGTAGCGCTTATCCTCCGTCACATCCACGCTCTCCACGGGAGTATGGAACAAAAACTCCACCTTGTCCTTGAGCTGATCGTAGATATTTCCCAGGACCACATAATTTTTGTCCGTACCCAGATGTCTCACGGAAGCGTCCAGAAGGGACAGCTTGTTCTGAAGGCAAAGTTTCTTGAAGCTGCTGCCGGCAGTGGAAAACATATGGGTGCCTTCCCCTCCGTTTGCCATGTTTATGCCGTCCACGTATTTCATCAGCTCAATGGCTTTTTCCTTGCCTATGTATTCGTAAAGCGTGCCACCGAAATCGTTGGTGATATTGTACTTACCGTCGGAAAAGGCGCCGGCACCGCCGAAGCCCTTCATGATGGCGCAGGTGGGGCACTTTATGCAGCTTTTCACCTTACCTGTGTTGATGGGGCACTGTCTCTCGCTCAGAGGAAAACCCGCCTCAAACACGGTCACCTTGAGAGACGGATCCAGTTTGACCAGCTCATATGCAGCAAAAATCCCCCCCGGGCCCGCTCCGATTATCGCTATATCCGCTTTTTTACTCATAATCGCACCTTCCTTCATGATTCTTCACTACCCTCTGTCATTCTGAAGGCTTTAGCCTGAAGAATCTTGAACATACATGACTGTATATTTACGCCAACTCTTTCAAGATTCTTCGCTTCGCTCAGAATGACCATGGTGTACCGTACATAGAATGACCGTGGTGTACTGTATGCCAAATTATGACTGCCGTCATAATCGCACCTTCCTTTCTCGTAACGCCCCCTCACATTCGTTCGGCGGCATGTCGGTCGGTGCGATGCAGAATTATGACTATCGTCATAATCGCACCTTCCTCTCATACCCGTTTTTACCATAGTATTTCAAACACAACAGTGTGACATCATCAAAATGGTTGGTATCCATCGAGAAGGATCTGACGGATCCCATAAGATTCCTGGTCAGTTCCTCGCAGGATGATCTCTTGTTCGAATTCAGCAGGCTAAGCATCCTGTCAAGGCCATACCGCTGCTTTCCGGCACCCCTTTCGTCCGTCACGCCGTCAGTGTAAAGGACCAAGATATCATTGGGGGAAAGAGCGATCTCATATTCGTTAAACTCTATATCGCTGACAGAGGCCAGCGGAGGATCGTTTTCGGTTCCGATCAGTCTGAAATCCGCCATCTCATGCATGAATGCGGGATACTCATGACCCGCGTTCACGGCAGTGATGACTCCGCTGCGAAGATCCAGTATTCCGAACCAGATGGTCACAAAAAGATTGGCTTTATTGTTTTCGCAAAGCTGCTCGTTGGTCCTTTTCAAAACCTCGGCAGGGGACACCCGGGGCAAGGCGTTATTCTTTATCAATATCCTGGTGGTCATCATGAACATGGCGCCCGCGATGCCTCTGCCTGACACATCCGCCACCACCAGAGCCAGATGGTTGTCATCTATCATAAAGAAATCATAGAAATCTCCACCCACTTCCTTGGCAGGGGACATGGCTCCATAAATATCAAAATCAGTCCGTCCGGGGAATGCGGGGTATTCACGGGGGAGCATTTCCATCTGCATATGGGATGCCAGCTCCAGTTCCGCATCCACCCTGTTCTTTTCAGCGTTCAGCGCCGATACGTCATCTACACGCCTTTTAAGGTTTACTGCCATATCGTTGAACTTTTTGGCCAGCTCGCCCACCTCATCATCATCACCAACAAAAGCGCGGTGCGACAGGTCTCCGGAGCTCATTTTCTCCACATCTTTTCCCAGGGCTATGATGGGAGATGTGATCATATCTGCATACTTTCTCGAGAATACGGTGATCAGTATAAAAATGACTATGAAGATACCCACGAAGGAAATGATGGTATTGATGATACCCAGATCCATCTCCCTCACTGTCCCCGAGAGCACCTTTTCATCCATGGCTATACAGAGCTTCCAGTTGGTACTGGGAATGATCCTGGCCATATAATACTTGCCGTTTGACGAATGGAGCAGCTCATTCTCCGTATTTAACAGACGGGTAGCTGTACTCGTATCCAGATCTGCATAATCAAAGACAGACAGATTCATTCCGTCCGGGGATATGATGATGCCGTTTGAGTCGATCATAAAGGACTCCACCTTATCTCCGGTGCCGGTAGGCATCACCATATTATAGACATCGGCTATGCGAAGGTCCATGGCAAGGACGCCGCAAAAGCTGTCCTTTTCATCATAGACCGGGGTGGCACAGGTGACTACCAGACCTTTTCCGAAGTTGTCCATATAAACGTCTGAATAGACCGGAGCCATTTTTTCCACTGCCAGCTTATACCAGTAGCTGTCCTTAAAATCATATACTACGGCTTCACCCGATTCATCATAGGCCTTGTACTGGGGAAATGCGTCATAACAGAGTATCTGACCGGATTCAAGTCCCAGATAGATCGCCACCACATCACAGCCGTCCTGGATCATGGAAGGCCTGAAGACATACTGTGTGTTTGCCAGCAATTCCCGCTCATCCCTTAAAGCCTCACGGTTAACGGATTCGTTAAGAAAAGTAACCTGCATGCACAGCTCACCGGGGGACATGCCGGCATTACTGGTACTGACAGGGACCCTGGGATAAAAATCCTTATTCAGATAAAGCTCATGGACATAATTCGCCAGATAGGTCAGAAATCTGCTGCTCTCAGCCAGCTTTGAATCCACCAGGGTAGACCTGGAACTCATAAGATCCGTGAAGATCTGATGGGTCTGGCCGTTCATTATATCCATGTTCCTTTTTCTGATAAAAAGCATGCTGACCATGCTGGTGATACCCACGCAAAGTATAGCGATAAGGGATATCAGCAGCATGTATCTGCGAAGCCTGGTGCTTATGGATTTGTTTTTCAGATACTGGGTCTTTCGCATATTAAAGTCCGATCAGAAGGTGGTTAATGCTCAGAATTTAAACTTATCCTCAAAGTAAGCCATGAGATCCGCTATGGCCACTCTCTCCTGTTCCATGGAATCCCTGAACCTGACGGTCACGGCATTGTCTGTCTCGGAGTCGAAATCATAGGTTACACAGAAGGGAGTGCCTATCTCATCCTGTCTGCGGTATCTCTTTCCTATATTTCCCCTGTCGTCAAATTCGCAGTTGTATTTTTCGCAGAGCATGTCGAATACCTTTTCGGCAGGCTCGGAAAGCTTCTTGGAAAGAGGCAAAACGCCGATCTTAACAGGAGCCAGGGCAGGATGGAAATGCAGCACGGTACGCACGTCCGGAGCCTCTTCGGTTCCTATGTTTTCCTCATCATAGGCTGCGCAAAGGAAGGCCAGCACCACTCTGTCGGCTCCCAGTGAAGGCTCTATGACAAAGGGAAGATATTTTTCATTCTTTGTATCGTCAAAATAGGTCATATCCTGACCGGATACATTCTGGTGCTGTGTCAGATCGTAATCCGTCCTGTCAGCTATGCCCCAGAGCTCGCCCCAGCCGAAGGGGAAAAGGAATTCGATATCCGTGGTGGCTCTGGAATAGAAGGAAAGCTCTTCCTTCTCATGATCCCTGACCCTCATCTGCTCATCCTTCATGCCCAGGCTCTTGAGCCAGTCGATACAGAACTTTTTCCAGTATGCGAACCACTCAAGGTCCGTGTCGGGCTCGCAGAAAAACTCCAGCTCCATCTGTTCGAACTCCCGGGTCCTGAAGGTAAAGTTACCGGGGGTGATCTCGTTTCTGAAGGACTTTCCGATCTGTCCTATTCCAAAGGGGATCTTTTTTCTGGAAGTCCTCTGTACGTTCTTGAAATTAACAAAGATACCCTGAGCCGTCTCGGGGCGGAGATATACGGTGTTCTTGGCGTCCTCCGTAACGCCCTGGAAGGTCTTGAACATCAGGTTAAACTGTCTGATATCGGTGAATTCATGTCCCCCGCAGGAAGGGCAGGGTACATTGTTACTCCTGATAAAATCCGCCATCTCTTCCTGGGAGAAAGCATCTACGCTCTTTTCCAGAGTGATGCCTTTCTCTGCGGCGTAATCCTCGATGATCTTATCCGCACGGAAACGCTCATGGCACTGCTTGCAGTCCATCAGAGGATCGGAAAAGCTGCCCAGATGTCCCGAAGCCACCCAGGTCTGGGGCGTCATAAGGATGGCGCAGTCTACGCCCACATTATATTTATTCTCCTGGATGAATTTCTGCCACCAGGCCTTCTTCACATTATTTTTAAGCTCTACGCCGAGATTGCCGTAATCCCAGGTATTAGCCAGGCCTCCGTAGATCTCGGAGCCGGGATATACGAATCCCCTTGCCTTTGCCAGTGCCGCGATTTTTTCCATTGTGTATTCCATTTAAGTATTCTCCTTTCACTCTTCTTTTTTCTCAAGAAGCACTCTCTTATATATAACATACGCTCTGCCGTTCCCGTCACATACAGCGCTCTTTTTCCCGGTGAGGGTCACATTGCCGCTGTAATATACAATGGTACCGGGGACTTTGAGCTCTGTCTGTTCATCCGTGACAGCCGCCATATATCCGTTGATCTCATCTCTTTTGAAGGACAAAAGCTGGCTTCCGTCCTTTGCCTTATAAAACGGCACATCAGAGGTGATCCCGTGTTTTGAAAAATCCGCCACGGGACATACATAAAGCTCCTCGCCGTTGAACTGCCTGTAGCTTTGATCGGAATCATATTCCATCACCAGCTTCGCCTTACCCCTGGAAACATTTATGTTTTTAAGCTTTACAGGCTGCGCTGATGCGTCTGAGCCCGAAAAATCATCTATCTCGCTCTCCACGAAGGATTTCAGTTCTTCTTCACTGTAGATGCCCTTTTCAAAATCCTCGTTCACCGTCACCTTAAGGGAATGGTCCCGGGCCACATCGATGTACGATTCAGAAGTATCAGCCTCATTATCTGAAACCGAAGGGGCCTTGGAAGCGCTGTTCTTAAATATGCCGCCTATCCCCCTGAATATGAGTACTATGATTCCCAAAAAGAAAAGCAGAGCAAGTACATTCAATATATATGCCCTGATGATCCTCGCGCGTTTTCTCTTGTTCATCCTGCGGCGGGATCCCCTGCGGCGTCTTTGTCTTTGATAATGATCCTGTGGACTCATACCGGCCTTCGTTTCACTTTTTGCTCAGAATTAAGCAACAAATTTTATTATATCTTAAATCCGCCATATATACAATGGAAATAATCTGAAATGATATTTTATGCAGATAATCCGAAATGATTTTTCATGCCGTCAGCTCTTTAGCATATCAAGGCTGTTGAACCGCCGGTCCATGAACCTTTTGCACAGGCCGTCGCACAGCACCTCCATCTCCCCCAGCACCTTGTCGCTCACACTGAAGGCGAAGAGTTTCTTAAGAGGCGATGTTTCCACATGGTACAGGGTATATTGGGCTGTGTCCGAAAGCCCCTCCATATTGTCCCTTCCGGGGTATTCACCGTTTACCATGAGGGTGCGCAGCTCAAAAACCCTCCTGACAAGCCTGGCATCAAGAGCGGGGTCCTGACCGCAGGTCTTTGACAAAGCCCTCAACGAGGTATACAAAAGCTTTTGCATTTCGTAATCATCATTGTTTTCACGGGTGTAATAATCCGCCACCTCAAGGAAATACATCCCCATGCACGAGCCTTCAAAATCCGTGCGCAGTTCTTCAAAGTATTCACTGACGGCAAAATCCATGAAGGAATAGGCTTCTCTGCCGGGAAACGCCTTCAGCTCGCCATACGAAAAAGGAGAGCAGGCTGCCAGATATTTGCTGTTCTGACGTCTTACCCCCCTGGCAAAAACCGTTATCTTTCCAAAATCCGAGGTGAGCATCACCATGCGTTTGTCATACTCTCCCAGATTTGAGGTCTTCAGGACTATCGCCTGTGTTGTTATGAATTGGTTCATTGAAATTTACACAAATGATCAGATCTTTCAGGATCCTTCGTCGTTACACTCCTCAGGATGACAGAGGTTGTACTTCATTCTGAGCCCTTCCTTTGTCATTCTGAGTCATCCTTTGTCATTCTGAGTCATCCTTTGTCATTCTGAGTCATCCTTTGTCATTCTGAGCGGAGCGACGCATATCACACCATGAAATGGTGTGATGCCGCCCCGGCGAGGGGTTGCGAAGCAACAGGAAGAATCTTTCTCATAATTCTTTCCTATCATACCCGAAGTTTTTCACCAGATAGTCGGAATCCCGCCAGTCCTTTTTCACCTTTACGAAGAGCTTAAGGTTCACGTGACAGCCCAGCATCTTCTCTATCTGTCCCCTGGCTCTTATGCCGATCTGTTTCAGCATGCTGCCGCCCTTTCCGATTATGATCCCCTTATGTGAATCCCGCTCACAGATAATGGTAGCCTCTATGGTCACCAGCCTGGGAGTCTCCGTCATGGTATCGATGGCAACGGCTATGCCGTGGGGTATCTCATCCGACAGAAGATACAGGGCCGCCTCCCTGACCATTTCCGCGGCGATCTGTTTTTCCGGCTGGTCGGTGACGGTATCCTCATCGTAAAAGGGCATGCCTTCGGGCAGATATTCAAAGATGGTATCTATGAGTTCCTTTTTATTCGTACCCTTGAGCGCGGATACGGGAACTATCTCCGCAAAATCATGCTCCTTTGAATAGGCGGCTATCACCCCGAATACCTCATCCTTTTTTATCTTGTCTATCTTGTTTATGATGAGTATCACGGGAGTGTCGGTACGCTTCAGTTTCTCTATGATCCTTTTATCCTCGGGATGGATCTGATCCCTGGCCTCCACCAGATAGAGGATCACATCCACATCCTTAAGGGTGTGCTCAGCCACGGCCACCATATAATCCCCCAGCTTGTTTTTTGCCGAATGCATGCCGGGGGTATCCAGAAATACTATCTGTCCCTTTTCCTCGGTATACACCGTCCTGATGCGGTTACGGGTAGTCTGGGGCTTCGGGGATGTGATGGCTATCTTCATGCCTATTATGTTGTTCATCAGCGTGGACTTGCCCACGTTCGGGCGGCCTATAAGAGCCGCGAAACCGGATTTTGCCATTTGTTCCTCTGTTTCTGTGTATGTTTAAAAAAGGTTCTTCACTTCCTTGAACAGGTCCTTGCACTCATCCACCTTGTTCTCGGCGCCGATGACGCAGATATTATTCTGGTCAAGGACGGTTTTGATATAACAGGACAGACCCCGGATGGTATTCACATCCGCCGACAGGATCTCATCCCTTTCTTTTTGAACGAACTCATCCGTAACGCCCTGAAGGAACATGCCCCTGCTCCTGTCGGCCTGCATATGAGGCGTGCGGGGCACGTCAGTCTCTGAAATGGTGCCAATGATGAACTTGCGCATATCCCTGTCGGACACGTCAAAGCCCAGGATATAATCAAAGGCTTCCCTGTAGATATCCAGAGTCCTGTCAAGATTCGGATCACGGTATGACACAAAGTCCAGATAGCCCATATGGTTCACCTTGAACAGGCCGCCATAAGCTCCGCCCAGGACTCTCACATTTTTCCAGAGATACTCATAGGACATGATGGTCTTCAGCACCCTGAGAGCGCCGGTATATTTGAGCCCGTCGGCCAGGTAATTTCCGCCCATGGCCACATACTGTACCTGGGATGCACTCTTAAAGCCCTCTCCCAGGGAGCCCAGGGGCTTGCAGCACTCTTCCTTCACGCTCGCTTCATCCGACAGGCAGGAGGTGATCTCTCCTATCCTGCCCTTCACAGCGTTAAAAGCGTCCCTGCTGCCGCCGAAATCCACCAGCAGATTATCCTTATGATATATCAGATCCAGAAGCTCCCGGAGCTTCTTTGAGATCTCTTCCTTTTTATTGTCAAAATCACTCAGCAGTCCATCCACGAACCTGTAATATTCAAAACCGCCCAGAGCATCCGTAAAAGCGGAGACTCCAAAATAATAGGCATCCAGCCTTCCCATGGCGAAGGTGTGTCCCGAGGACATCATAGCCATCTGGAACCTGCTCTTTGTCATCATCAAAACTTCCCTGATGCGGTCATACTCCTCCAGCTTTTCCCTGAATAAAAGCTCCTTGGCCATTTCGATCACGAAATCCAGCTTATCGTAAAGATAGGACGACTCCAGCACCAGATAGGCCGTGAACTCCTGCTCTCCCGCTTTTCTGTAAGGGGCTACGCTGACGCTCATGCCACCTGTCCTGGCGTTGATCTCGTTCGCCAGGTCAAAATACGAATAATTCTCCGTGGAGATAAGCCCCATCAGGCTTTTCAGAAGTCCCAGATAGCCATAGAGCCTTACCGGTACATTGGGCATTTTAAACATGATGTTCAGATAGCCTATGCCGTTGGAATCCACATCATGGAACAGATATCTGACTCCCTCTTCCTCGGAATACTCATTGCAGGAGGGCTTGATCTTTTTGTCTATGTCGGAGATCTCCAAAAGCGGGATGGACAAAAGCTCCTCCTCGGTGGAGGGCTCCTCCTGATACTTTTTAAGCGCCACCGTATCCTCCGCCATAGCCTTGAGCTGCTCAGGGCTCAGGGACGCCTTGTATTCGGCAAGCTTTCCCTCCAGCTCCTTATCCTTTTTATCCGTAAGTCCCCTGACGGGCTTCGCTATCACAAAGGCGCTGTGCTTATTGTCCAGGATATATTTCTTTATCAGTTCCTCAAAATATCCTGTATTTATCTGTCCCTTAAGAAATTCGATAGTGCTGACGGCGGTGATATGCATAAAGGGATCCGACTCGTCATAGAGCCAGCTGTCCAGACACTGGAGGCCGTACATCAGGCCCTTGGGATAAGTTCCGAAATCCGCCTCACGGTATTTGAACTCAAAATAGTTGAGACCGGCCTCCAGGGCTTTTTTGCTCAGTCCCTCCTTGTACAGAGTCTCAAGGGTATCGTTCACTATGGAGATAAAGCGGTCCTTATCCTCATACTCCGCGTTCTTTACACAGATGGAAAAAGCAGGCTGACAGATACTGTTCTCATAACCGCCCATGACATCGGCTCCGATGCCCTCTTTTATGAGCTTGTCCTTAAGCGGTGCGCCGGGGGCACCCAGCAGCGTATAATCCAGTATCTGGAAGGCCAGATAGAGATTGCGGTCAAGCACCGTGTCCACCACATAGCCCAGCTCAAAATAGGTATTCTTATCAAGGGGTTCCTCAGCGGTAACGCCGTATTCCATCTCCACAGTCTTCATCTCATCAAAGGAAGACTGAACGGCTATATCCGTGCGGGGATCTATGCTGTCATATTTTGACAGATATTCCCGATCCAGCCAGTCGAGGCGCTCTTCCATATCACAGTTTCCGTACAGATAGATGTAGGAATTGGATGGATGATAAAATCTTTTATGAAATGCCATAAAATCATCATAGGTGAGGGAGGGGATCAACTGGGGATCTCCCCCTGAATCATTGGCATAGCAGATATCCGGGAACAGGGTCTGCATCACCTTTCTGTCGATGACCTCATCGGGCGAGGAATAAGCTCCCTTCATCTCGTTGTATACCACACCGTTAAGGGTCAGCTCACCTTCCGCATCCTCCAGTTCATAATGCCAGCCCTCCTGCTTGAAGATCTGGGGACGGTCATAGATATTCGGATTGAAAACCGCATCCATATACACATCGGACAGATTCTTAAAGTCCTTGTCATTGCAGCTGGCTATGGGATAAACAGTCTTGTCCGGATATGTAACGGCGTTCAGGAAAGTATTGAGAGACCCCTTGGCCAGTTCCACAAAGGGATCCTTGGCAGGGTATTTTTTCGAGCCGCACAGCACCGAATGTTCCATGATATGCGGAGTGCCCTTACTGTTTTCGGGGGGCGTTCTGAAGCCGATGTAAAACACCTTGTTCTCGTCATCGTTCTCCAGTATAAAGATCCTGGCTCCGCTTTTTTTGTGCTTCAGAAGATAGCCGGTACTCTTTAATTCCTCAACTTTCCTTTTTTCCTTTAATTCATATCTGTCGCTTATATTCATTTATCCCTCCATTTTTAACGAGACCCCGGTCTCTGATCTAACGAAATACATATCATTTGTATCATTCCACATGAGTATGGGTGAAAATATGATCTTCACAGTATTCAAAGCTGCCCTTGCACTTGGAGCAGTATCTGAAGGTTATATTGGGCGCATCCTTTTCCGTGACTCCGCAGACCGCGCATTTATGCATGGGCCGGGACTCGGGATCGTAGTCTCCCTTATGAACGGAAAAGCCCTTATATTCTTTGGGCCCGGACCTGGTTTTAAAGGGTGAATTGCTTTTAAACACAGGTCCCGAAGGATTACGGAGCCTTTTGTTCATCACCATGAGGATGATAAAATTAAGCACGGACAGGATGATGATACCGCAGGGTACGATGGCGTAGATCTTGTACGCGCCCAGATACTGAAAGATATCCAGCAGTATAAAGGCCGCCTCTATATAGGCCAGGACCTTCATCTTTATGGGGATGATGAACATGAACCTCACCTGCATATCGGGCACCGTCATGGCAAAGGCCATGATGACGGATACATTGATATAATAGGTGGAGGTACAGTTACTGATGTACTTTCCCATAACCTCTGCGGGAAGGTGAAGCAGCATGCCGCCGAACACATAGATCAGGAAGGCTCCCACCAGCACAAAAAGGACACCGGAAAACACAAAAAAGGTATAACGGAAGCTCCCCCAGATACGTTCCAGGAGGCGTCCTATGCTGTAAATGAAGAAAATATTGATGATAGTGAATATCCCGAAGCTGTATGGCGGGATCAGCAGCCAGGTGAAGATCCGCCAGATCTGAAGATTGTGGATGACTTCATAGGGATTCAGTGTGATCAGTTCATATGCGCCGGGAAGCGCCAGCTCGATCACATATCCCAGGGCATAAGTGCAGACAATATAAAGTGAAAGGTTCGGAATGGCGAATTTACCGAACTTTCGCTCGAGATCGTATATGTTCATGTATTACCTCGTATCAGTTTTATTATTATTCCATGCCAAATCTTTCAGGATCCTTCGTCACTGCGTTCCTCAGGATGACAGATGGGTGGACTTTCTTTCACTGCGTTCCTCAGGATGACAAAAGAGCTGTTTTTCACTTCATTCCTCAGGATGACAGATGGGTGGACTTTCTTTCACTGGGTTCCTCAGGATGAAAGGAGCAGACTACTTCTTCACGGTGATGTTGCAGTAGGCCTCTACTCCGTTGGCCGTCACCTTTACCCTGGTGGCTCCCTCTTTAAGAGCCGTAAATGTGCAGACCGAAGTACCTTCATATTCGGAATCCGTCATGGTGGCATTGGGCGCCACTGCGCTCATGGCCAGCACCTCGGGATCCTCTATCTCCCAGGTTACCTTCCTGGTGGTATCGGCACCGTTGATCTGTGCTGTCAGGGTGATCATCTTGTCAGCCTGTGATCCCGACATGTAAAGCACCATTTTAGAATAATCCAGCCTGGTATAATTGTCAATGACGGTAACCTCGCAGGCAGCCGTATCGCCATTCGCCATCGCCAGGACATTGGCTGTGCCGCCGCTCTTGCCCACCAGCAGACCTTCCTTGTCCACGGTAAAGGTATTGGGGGATTCACTCTCCCAGGTCACATCATCCTCTCTGCCCACCACTCTGGCACGGAGCTGGGCCCTGTTATCGCCGTTGGCGTTGATCACGATGGATTTCAGCTCATCCGCGGCGTCTCCGCTGTTGGGACCGTATATCTTCACATAGGACTCCACCACATTTACGGTACAGGTGGCGGTGATACCGTTACAGGTAGCGGTGATCTGAGCCTTTCCGGGAGCCACGGAGGTCACCAGACCCTTCTGGTCCACGGTGGCCACTTCGGTGTCGGAGCTGTTCCAGAGCACATCCTTCTGCTTGCCTGAAACAGTGGCTTTGAGCTGATAGGTCTCTGTAGACGTCTGACCTGCATAAAGGAGCAGGGAGGTGGTATCCAGTCTGGTACCGGCCTTTGTAACCGTCACCCTGCACTTGGCCTTGATGCCGTTGCAGTATGCGAAAACAAAGCCCTTGCCGCCGGGACAGCCTTTAACTGCCGTAATGGTGGCGCTCTCATTGTCACCCTCTACGGTAAACAGTCTGGGCTTTGAGGAAACCCATTCCACATCGTTGTAAGCCCCGTAATGAGATACATTTATGACAGCCTTCATATCATCCTCGCTGCCTTCGGAATTGAGGATGATCTTTTTCTTATCCAGGGAGATGGTGGGTTTAAAGACGGTAACCTCCACATCAGCTTCCACATAGGTATCATCCTGGCCCGCGTAAGCCGTGATGGTAGTCTGGCCCTGTTTCTTGCCTGTGGCTATACCCCTCCTGTTCACCCTGACCACTTTTCTGTCATTGGATCTGTAATAAATCTTTCTGGGCGGATTCGAGGTGGCGTTCAGAGATGCCTTCGTATGGTCTCCCCTGCAGTTTAAGATAATGCTCTTGGGCAGTACCATGCCGTCCACATTCTGTGTATTTTCATCGGAGGGATGAACCTCCACGTCCGCATTTTTGACGGTGACCACACAGTAATCCGAAGCGCCGGTCTGCTTGTTGATGGCGTAGATCCTGGTGGATCCTATTTTTTTGCCCTCCACATTACATCGGCTTCTGTTTATGCCGTCAAAATCTTCCTTGGTCACCTGGCATACCGAAGAATCCATGACATACCATTTTACGGAATAATCCCTCAGATCATCCTGTGAGGTGACCACTGCGGTAAGGGTGGGCAGTACCTCGCCCACATTGTAGATCTCCAAAGATGACTGATCCAGATCCACCTCTGCCTGAGGCATCTCATCAGCTCCCACAAAGGTGGGATGGACATAACCCTTCGACTCCATCCACTGCAGATATAGATCCACATCCGAACCGGCCACGCCGTATACATAGGTATCGGGACCGTAGTCAAAGAAGGGGCCGGAACCGCTCTTGGAAGAATAGTTCCCGAATTCGTCCGAAAAGATCACGCTCTGAGGCACATAAATGGTGGATAAAAGTCCTGTGCCGTGAGGTGCATTCCAGACAAAGACACTGTCTCCCAGGGTCACCAGATTGGGAGGAAGATTGACCGCGATAAAGCCGGTGCTGGCAAAGGCCTGACATCCTATCTCCATAAGGGCGGTCAGGTCCCTGAAGTTTAAGTTGGAAAGGTAATAACAGTTTTTGAAAGCATATTCATCGATCAAAACAGCCGATACCGGAAGGATCACATCTTCCAGTTTTTCGCAGCCGTAGAAGCAATATCCCGGAATCTCCGTTACGCTCTTGAGATCCGCCAGTTCAAGGCGTTCCAGGGATTTACAGTCCTGGAAGGAATGGATGCCCAGGGCCGTAATGTCGGTGTTGGTAAAGTCCAGCTCCTTAAGGGATGTGGAATCACGGAAGGCACTGTTGCCGATCACGGTCTTTCCCATGTTTTTGATGGAAAGCTTGGTCATCATGGTATTGCTTCTGAAGGCGCCGTCGCCTATGACCAGGTTACCGCCGGTCTCATTCTCCAGTGTACAGACGATCTCCAGGGATACGAGTGCGCTGGTGCCGACAGAAGCTTTCTTACAGCCAAAGGCTTCATCACCGATGGACCTCAGTGAATTGCCCTCTATGTATATGGTCTCTATCTCATTGCAGTCATAAAAGGCTCTGTTGCCTATGCTCTCAATACCGGCGGGAATGCTGACGGCCGAAATGTCGGTATATGCAAAGGCTTCTTCGCCTATGGTCTTGATACCCTCACCGGGGCTTTCTCCCTCTTTTTTAAATTCAATGGAGGAAAGCGCCATGGAACCGGAAAAAGCATAATCCGCAATGGTGGTCACACTCCTGGGAAAAACAATACCCGTCAGATAAGGGCAGTCCCTCACATACCTGACTTCCCGGCAGCCGTCTGCCACCACATAGGATACCGGCGAAGTACCGTCCTCGGACATTTCCCTTTTACCCTTCGGATAGTAGACCAGTATTACCGGAGCCCCCGAAGTATCCGCATTCGGATCCCACCTGTACAGCACGCCGTTATCGGAATAATACCTGATATTCGTAGGCTTCTGACCCTCGGAATGAATGATGTTTACAAAGATGAGGCTGCCGCAGCCCGCAAAGCACATGGGTTCATCGGATTCATCCGTCTTTGAATTAAGGCCGATATCCTGGACAGTGTCATAGATATTTATGGTCTTGAGATGCTTCGCGCCCCAGAAAGCAAATTCCGGGAGGATGGATATGCCGTCTATGGTAGTAAAGGTCTCTGCTTCATTACCCACAGGATAATATAACAGCTCCGAAGGCACATACTCCTTCTTTTCCTTGTCCCAGACCATGGAATAGAGCACGCCTTCCTTTGTGCCTATGTTGAAATTACCGTATTCCACATAGATATTGGCCAGCTTTGTACAGTTGACATTTCTCTGATCTTCTATGTCTTCACGGTTCTTTACGGTATAGAAGGCGTCAAAGGCCACATCCTTCATGTCATGCAGGAAGCGGACGGATTTTATACCGGGATCCACTATGGCAGAAGAAGTGACGCACGTCACCGTGTATCTGCCGCCTGCAGTCTCCACGTAATTCGGTATCACTATATGCTCAAGAAGCGACGCACGGGTCTGGTCCGGCCTGTAAGAAAGAAGGGTCGCCGTGTTGTCATTGTTGTAGATATATGAGTATTCGGAAGGATAATAAAGAGGCCTCACCTGCATGCGATAACGACCCTTTGAATTAGCCACGGCGTAATCGTAAATGGGAGTCCCCTCCCCCGCATATACATACATATATGTCTTCGGACCGCCGAAGAAATCCGTAGTGCTGTAATCACTCTTTTTTACGCCGAAATCCAGAAGTCCCGAGTAAAAGTATACATTGGTCAGGCCCTTGCAGTCGTAGAACCGGTTAAGCCCCACACTGAGGATGGTGCTGGGGAAATACATATTCTGAACCTTAGTGCATTTATAAAAACAATACTCGTCAAAATATGTCACCTGGTAAGGCACCAGGAAGGACTCGTCCGCCTTGAGGGTGGAGGAAGCGTCGGGACACTGGGCCATGGTCTCGCACAGCGAAGGATAGCGCACCAGCTGGATGCCTTCATCTATGTCGGGATCTTCCAGCTCGGTGTGATAACCGTCCACCTCATAGCGGTAAAGCACGCCGTCGATGGATATAAAGCACTGGTTGATATCGTCCTCCTCGGCTATGGACCCCGGGACTACATCTATCCTCTCCAGCACATTCATATCCTTAAAGGTCTCTCCCGTCATCTCATCATATCCCACGGGGATATCCAGCTGAGATATGGCGGTATTTGCAAATATGCTGACTCCCAGGGTAGTCTTTACGGTGGGATTAAGTGAAACCGATTTAAGATTTTCACAGTTACTGAAGGCGTAGTTACCGATCCCGGTCAGAAGGGAACTGAAGACATAGGCGTCCTCAAGAGACGTACATCCGTCAAAGGCGTAATCCTCGATCCTGCATATGACCTGGACTCCGGGTGTAACCGGCCTTATCGTCTTTAAATTTATACAATTCTGGAAGGCATGCTCGCCGATTATGGTCCTTGAATTGTTCTGTGTGCCGTAGAAATAGTTATAGGTGGCTCCGGGATATTTGGGCGGACAATATACGATCTTCGAAACAACGCCATTCTCTCCGGGCCAGGTATCCACCAGTGCTCCGCTGGTAAAAACGGCCTCCTCCCCGGTCTTGTTCTTCGAATCGGCTCCGCTGGCCACATATCTGACAAAGCTGTATCCGTCCTTGAATTCGGGAATGGCCGTGGTATCCACATAATACCGGTCGTAGCTTCCGGAATCGTAGACCTCCACCTGCCGCATATTTTTAAGCCCGGAAAAGAACTTATAGGTGATATCCGACATGATGACAGCCGGCAGCTGGATGGTGGTGACACGGGTTTTAAGTGTCGCCGCCTGATCCACGTCCACGAATTGGAACACATCCTTATCCAGCGCTACCACATCATAAGCTGTGCCTATATACAGATCCTTGTATAGAGGATTCTCCACCTGGTCGATCTTTCTGATATCGTCATCAGAGACCAAGGTATGATCCTCATATTCAAAATGATACACTTCTTCGATGTTATGTTCGGGATCAGCCTCCACATCGGTTATCCTGTAGACCTGGACATCCCCGATATAATAGAGCATCTCAGTATCATAGATTACCTGGACGCGCTCGGTTCCGCCCTGCTCCTCCACCGCATAGCCCTGGGGATCCAGATTATACCCCTCGGTGTAATCAAGGAGGGCGTCCACTCCTACGGTATCCTCCTCATCGGCATATATCTTCACATATGCAAGACGCCTGGGCACCCTGATGGTGGTGGTGTCCGTGGGGTCCTTTGAAGTGCCGGTGGCGCAGTAATAGGTGGCGCGGCCTGCCTCGGGGGCATTGAGCTTCGCATAGCCGATGACCGTGGCGCCATCTAAGGAAAAGGTATCATAGTCCTGGTTTGAGTACACGGGTATCAGTCCCGGATCCGGATCACCCAGAGCAGGCATTTCACCTGTATCATCTTTTCCGGACAGACCGGCGGTGTCATTTATACCGCCTGCATCATCTGCCTCCTGTGCTTCATCAACATTTTCATCATCTCCGGCTGTATTTCCGTGATCAGTAACCTCACCAGCCGTCATGCCGTCATCCGTGTCATCACAGACCACCTCATCCCCGTATCCGTCATCAGTTTCGTCTTCCGTTCCTGCAGACAGATCTGCCTGTACGCTCTCTTCATCCGCTTCTATCTGACCCTCTCCGGGCAAACCGGCCTCATCACCGTCTGCGGCGCCATCCTCAGCCGCTCCCGGCTCTTCCTGCTGTGCTGCCATGACCGTATATATATCCGAAAAAGGCGTGAGAACCATCGCCCATATCATTATAACGCTTAAGATTTTTCTGAATTTATACATCCAAGCCTCCGAATCCGTTTATTCGCGGCCCAAGCCGCACACAGAGTAATTATACCACAATAAGTATCGGTATTCCCAACAAAATTTGTTACCTTTTTCTGATTGAAAAAAATTTTTCGCTACATTATAATTAGTTGTCTGTTTAATATACGTATATTTTGAGGTTTTTTTGCAAATGTCCGACAGATCATACAAACTCGGTATAGATATAGGCTCTACCACTGTCAAAGCCGCCATTCTGGACAAGGAGGACCATATCCTCTTTGCGCAGTACCGCAGGCATTTTGCCAACATACAGGATACCTTGAGCGAGCTCATCTCAGACGCCATGAAGGAGCTGGGTGACCTCACCGTACACCCTGTCATCACGGGTTCCGGCGGTCTGGCCCTGGCTTCGAACATGGAGATCCCCTTCATCCAGGAGGTCATCGCGGTTTCCGCTGCCCTTCGCAAAATGGCCCCCACCACGGATGTGGCCATCGAACTGGGTGGCGAGGACGCCAAGATCATATATTTTGAAAACGGAAATGTGGAACAGCGTATGAACGGCATCTGCGCCGGAGGTACGGGTTCATTCATAGACCAGATGGCCTCTCTTCTGCAGACTGACGCTGCCGGACTGAACGAATACGCCAAGAGCTACCAGTCCCTATACACCATTGCCGCCAGATGCGGCGTCTTTGCAAAGACGGACATTCAGCCGCTGATCAACGAGGGTGCCACCAGAGAGGATCTGGCCGCTTCCATTTTCCAGGCTGTGGTGAACCAGACCATATCGGGACTTGCCTGCGGCAAGCCCATCAGGGGACATGTGGCTTTCTTAGGCGGCCCCCTTCACTTCCTCACCGAGCTCAAGGCTGCTTTCATCCGCACCCTGAAGCTGGATGACGAACATGCCATCACCCCCGAGAATTCCCATCTCTTTGCGGCCATCGGTTCCGCACTGAATTTTGACAACAAATGCACCCGCTCCCTCAAAGCCCTGAAAAACAGGCTCAGCGCAGGTGTCAAGATAGAATTCGAAGCCCATCGTATGGAGCCCCTTTTCGGATCACAGGAGGACTACGACGCTTTCCTCGAGCGCCACGACAGCCACAAGGTCCAAAAAAGCGACATCTCTTCTTACAAGGGGAACACCTATCTGGGTATAGACGCAGGTTCCACCACTACCAAAGCCGCTCTGGTGGCCGAGGATGGTTCCCTGCTCTACTCTTTTTACGCCAACAACAACGGATCACCTCTTGCCACTGCCATCAATGCGGTAAAGGAGATCTATGAGCATCTCCCCTCGGGCGCGAAGATCACCTACGCCTGCTCCACAGGCTACGGAGAGGCTTTGATCAAAGCGGCGCTCATGCTGGACGAGGGCGAGGTGGAGACCATTGCCCATTACTATGCCGCCGCATTTTTTGATCCGGATGTGGACTGCATCCTGGATATCGGCGGACAGGATATGAAATGCATAAAGATCAAAAACGGCACCGTGGACTCCGTACAGCTCAACGAAGCCTGTTCCTCGGGCTGTGGTTCTTTCATCGAGACTCTGGCCAAGTCCCTGGATCTGACGGTGGACGAGTTTGCCCGCTGTGCCCTTTTTGCCCAGCATCCCATTGATCTGGGTTCCAGATGCACCGTCTTCATGAATTCAAAGGTCAAGCAGGCACAGAAGGAGGGAGCCGGCGTGGATGACATCTCCGCAGGACTGGCTTATTCCGTCATCAAAAACGCCCTGTTTAAAGTCATAAAGGTATCGGATGCTTCTTCCCTCGGCCGCAATATAGTGGTCCAGGGCGGAACCTTCTATTCCGACGCGGTGCTCCGTTCCTTTGAGAAGACCGCGAAATGCGAAGCCATAAGACCCGATCTGGCGGGTATCATGGGCGCCTTCGGAGCGGCCCTCATCGCAAAGGAAAGACATGGCAGCGCCAAAAAGGCAAAAGAGACCACCATGCTTTCCATAGACCAGATCAACAAGCTGGAATTCACCACTTCCATGACCAAGTGCAAGGGCTGCACCAACTCCTGCCGTCTGACGGTCAACAGGTTCTCGGGCGGCCGTGTATATATCTCCGGCAACCGCTGTGAGCGGGGTATCGGCAAGCAGAAAAACGCGGAGGGCATACCGAATCTCTTCGAGTACAAGCTCCACCGTATCTTTGACTATGAGCCCCTTACCGCCGACGAGGCTCCCAGGGGCAAGATAGGTATCCCCAGAGTCCTCAACATGTATGAGAACTATCCCTTCTGGTTCACCTTCCTTACGGATATAGGCTACGAGGTGGTGCTTTCTCCCGAATCCACCCACAAGCTTTACGAGCTGGGGATCGAATCCATTCCCTCGGAGTCCGAATGCTATCCGGCCAAAATGGCCCACGGCCATGTCCAGTGGCTGATCAACAAAGGCATCACCACCATATTTTATCCCTCACTCTTCTACGAGCGGGAGGAATTCGACAACGCCAACAACCATTACAACTGTCCCATAGTGACCTCTTATCCCGAGAACATCAAGAACAACGTGGATGAGATCACCAGGGGCGAGATAAAATTCATACATCCCTTTATGTCCTTTACTGACAAGGACTGCATCTATCCCCGTCTCATGGAGGCCTTCCCGGATGTGGACTATGAGGATATAGTCATCGCCGTGGACAAGGCCTGGCTGGAGCTTCAGAACACCAGGCAGGACATCCTCAATAAGGGTGAAGAAGTGCTCAACTGGATGGAGGAAAACGGCCGCAGGGGCATAGTCCTGGCGGGCCGGCCTTATCATGTGGATCCCGAGATCAACCACGGCATTCCTGAGCTGATCAACTCCTACGGCCTGGCTGTCCTCACCGAGGACTCTGTCAGCAACAGGCTTCCGGCGGAGCATCCCCTCATGGTGTCGGACCAGTGGATGTACCACTCCAGACTGTATGCAGCCGCCAATTTTGTAAAGACCAGGGACGATCTGGATCTGATTCAGCTCAACTCCTTCGGCTGCGGCCTGGACGCCGTTACCACCGACGAGGTCAATGATATACTGACGGATTCCGGCAAGATCTACACCTGCCTCAAGATAGACGAGGTAAACAATCTGGGCGCTGCCAGGATCAGAGTCCGTTCCTTAATAGCCGCCCTGAGGGTACACGATGAGAAGAAGGAACGGGGAGAAGACGAAGAAAGGGAGATAAACTCCTGCGCATACAGGAGACTGATCTTCACGGAAAAGATGAGACAGAAATACACCATTCTCTGCCCCCAGCTCTCTCCCATCCATTTCGATTTTCTGGAGCCTGCCTTTGCCATGGCCGGCTATAAATTCGAGCTTTTGCAGAACGACGGTGTGAAATCCATAAACACCGGACTTAAATATGTGAACAACGACGCCTGCTATCCTTCCATCATGGTGGTGGGACAGATAATGGAGGCTCTGCTCTCCGGGCGTTATGACGTAGACCGCACTGCCATCCTCATGACACAGACGGGAGGCGGCTGCCGGGCCACCAACTATGTGGGCTTTATCCGCAGGGCCCTTATCAAAGCCGGGCTGACCCAGGTGCCTGTCATCTCACTGAACATGTCGGGCCTTGAACCCAATCCGGGCTTTAAACTCAATGCGGATCTTTTCATCAGGATCATCTACGCCGTCGCCCTGGGCGATGTATTCATGAAATGCCTGTACAGGATGCGTCCCTACGAGGCCATCCCCGGCTCCGCCAACAGGCTTCATCAGGAGCTCAAGGAAGAGTGCATCGATTTTCTCGTCTCAAAGCATCCTTCCTATCTCACCTACAGCAGGCTTTGCAGAAAGGTGGTTGAAAAATTCGACGCCCTTCCCATCACGGATGAAGAAAAGCCCCGTGTAGGCGTGGTAGGCGAGATCCTGGTAAAATTCATGCCCGCCGCCAACAACCATCTGGTGGAGCTGCTGGAGGAGGAAGGCGCCGAAGCCGTGGTACCGGAGCTTCTGAATTTCCTGTTATACTGCTTCTACAACCAGGTGTACAAGGCGGATTATCTGGGCACCTCAAGACGTGTCAAATTCAATTCAAAACTGGGTATAAAGGCTGTTGAGCTGCTGCGGCTCCCTGCCACCAAGGCATTAAAAAAGAGCGTGCATTTCGCACCGCCCCAGAGCATAGAGGAAACCGCAAGAGACGCCCAGGAGATCGTATCATTGGGCAACCAGACCGGTGAAGGCTGGTTTTTGACCGGCGAGATGCTGGAACTCATCCACTCCGGTGCCCCCAATATAGTCTGCACCCAGCCCTTCGGCTGCCTGCCCAACCACGTGGTAGGCAAGGGCGTCATAAAGGAACTGCGGCGCAGACATCCCGACTCCAACATCGTAGCCATCGACTACGATCCCGGAG
>JAEEGL016686302.1_pt1 | contig 26890 bp, 27 predicted proteins | sample 9134231 | NCBI WGS metagenome assembly JAEEGL01 (sample SAMN16246548, study PRJNA631951) | gut metagenome | biome: gut microbiome; feature: rumen; material: fiber-attached | host: Bos | place: Iran: Karaj | collected 2018-10 | reverse complement strand
GGCGCGGTCGGTGATGGCGAGGGTTTCGCGCACGTTGTGGTCGGTGATGAGGATGCCGATGTTGCGCTCCTTGAGGTGGGCCACGATGTCCTGGATGTCCTGCACGGCGATGGGGTCGACGCCGGCGAAAGGCTCGTCGAGCAGCAGGAACATGGGGTCGTTGGCCAGGGCGCGCGCTATCTCGGTGCGGCGGCGCTCGCCGCCGCTGAGCTGTATGCCCTTGCTGCGCCGTATGTGCTGCAGACGGAATTCGTTGAGCAACGACTCGAGCTTCTCGCGCTGCTGCTCGCGGCTGAGGTCCTTGCGGAACTCTAAGATGGAGCTGATGTTGTCTTCGACGCTCATCTGGCGGAAGACTGAGGCCTCCTGGGCCAGATAGCCCACGCCGAGCTGGGCGCGGCGATACTGGGGCAGGCCCGTGATGTCGAACCGCGGCTGGCCGTCGCCTTCCATGTAGACGCGGCCTGCGTTGGGCTTGATGATGCCGACCACCATGTAGAAGGTGGTCGTCTTGCCGGCACCGTTGGGACCCAACAGGCCCACTATCTCGCCTTGGTTGACCTCGACCGAGACCTCCTTGACGACGGTGCGCGAGCGGTAGATTTTGACGACTTTATCGGTGTAGAGTTTCATGGTTTTTTATAGGAGTGAAAGGAAGTGAGGGGAGTGAAAAGGAGAGAAAGGACAATACCTTTCGTATTCAATTCACGTCACTGACTTGCTTTCTTTTATCTATATTTCATTTTCTTTCAATGCAGCATTTTTGATTACGCCTTCACAGTATGAGTTTATCATTCTGCTTGTATGTTCGGACAGGTTTTTCAACTCGTTATAGTCTTCGCCATTCATATAGCCAAGGTCATATGAAAGGATGATATAATCTCTGCATTCTTCCAGACTACCTTGAGAGATGTTGAAGAAGCGTAATTTATCGGCTTTGCTCAACTTCTTGTATCCCTCAGCGATATTAGCCTCGATGGAAATGGAGGCACGGCGGAACTGTGACATCAGCCCGAAGCGCTCATCTTCCGGGAACCCTTTGGTTACGCGGTAAACTGCAAGCACGAAAGCATGTGCTTTCTGCCAAGCAATCATCCTTTGAAAACCATAGTCCATATATCTTTTGTTTCATTCAATTCATTTGTCCTCTCACTCCCTATCACTCCTTTTCACTCCCATCATTAAACACATCTGTCCTCTCACTCCCTCTCACTCCTTTTTCACTCCCCTTCACTCCCATCATTAAACACATTTGTCCTTTCACTCCCTCTCACTCCCTTTCACTCCCTCTCACTCCCATCATTAAATAATTCCCTCCCTCAAAATGTCGTGTATGTGCACGATGCCGAGGTAGCGGCCATCGGTGTCGACGACGACGAGCTGGGTGATGGAGTTGGCGCGCATCATCTGGAGGGCGGTGACGGCGTATTCGGTATCAAGGATACGCTTGGGGTTGTGGTTCATGATGTCGGCGGCCTGGCGGGGTTCGTGGAAGGTCTGCATCATGCGGCGCAGGTCGCCGTCGGTGACGATGCCGAGGATGGCGCCGTCCTGCTCGACGACGGTGCATCCGAGACGCTTGGAGGTCATCTCGAGGATGGTGTCGGGGATGGAGGCCGTGGGGGGCACCGAGGGGCGCTCGTTCTGGAGGTAGAGGTCGCTCACGCGCAGGTAGAGCTGCTTGCCGAGGGCGCCACCGGGATGGAAGCGGGCGAAATCGCGTGCCGAGAAGTTGCGGCATTCGATGAGAGCCACGGCGAGGGCGTCGCCCATGACGAGCTGGGCCGTGGTGCTGCTGGTGGGGGCCAGGTTGTTGGGGCAGGCCTCGTGGGCCACGGTGGTGTTGAGCACCACGTCGGCTTCGTGGGCCAGGAAGGAGTCGGTGTTGCCGACGATGGCGATGAGGCGGTTGCCGAAGTTTTTGATGAGGGGGACCAGGACTTTTATCTCGGGGGTGTTGCCGCTCTTGGAGATGCAGATGACCACGTCGTCGGGACGCACCATGCCGAGGTCGCCATGGATAGCGTCGGCAGCATGAAGAAAGAGGGCCGGGGTGCCTGTGGAGTTGAAGGTGGAGACTATCTTGGTGGCAATGTTGGCACTTTTGCCGATGCCTGTCACAACGACACGTCCACGGGCTGAAAAAATGGTTTCGACGGCCTCGGCAAAGGCATCGTCGATGAATTCACGGAGATTGTCGACAGCTTTTTTTTCTTCTTCAATCACCTGAATGGCAATATGTTTTAGTTCCTCTCGAGTTTTCACAGTGAAAAATATTTTGTCAGTTCAATGTTTTTTTGTAGTTTTGTAAACAATAACGCGCTCATGCGGCAATTATTGTTAAAGCAATGAAAGATTTACATACATACCTAAAAGAAATATTCGGATTTGACAAGTTCAAGGGGGACCAGGAGGCCATCATACAGAGCCTGCTGGACGGTCACGACACCTTTGTCATCATGCCCACCGGTGGCGGCAAGAGCCTGTGCTACCAGTTGCCGGCCATGATACTGGAGGGCACCGCCATCGTGGTGTCGCCCCTGATTGCGCTGATGAAGAACCAGGTGGATGCCGTGCGCTACACCTCGGGCACCACCGACGTGGCCCACTTCCTCAACTCGTCGCTCTCGCGCGTGCAGCAGAACGAGGTGAAAGACGACCTGCTCAAGGGCGGCACCAAGCTGCTGTACGTGGCCCCCGAGACTCTCTCGAAAGAGGAGACCATCGAACTGCTGAAGCAAATACCCATCTCGTTCTTCGCCATCGACGAGGCGCACTGCATCTCGGAGTGGGGGCACGACTTCAGGCCCGAGTACCGACGTCTGCGCGAAGCCATCAAGGCCATACGCCCCAACGTTCCCATCCTGACCCTCACTGCCTCGGCCACCCCCAAAGTGCAGCAAGACATCATCAAGAATCTGGGGATGGAGCACGCCAAGACCTTCATATCGAGCTTCAACCGACCCAACCTCTACTATGAGGTACGGCCCAAGCCGTCGGACACCATGCAGCTGCACAAAGAGATAATCCGCTTCATCAAGGAAAACCCCAACAAGAGCGGCATCATCTACTGCCTGACGCGGAAGAAGGTGGAAGACCTGGCCGCGCTGCTGGTCATCAACGGCATCAAGGCCCTGCCCTACCACGCCGGCCTCGACAACAAGGTGCGTGCCGAGAACCAGGACAAGTTCCTGACCGAGGAGGTCGACGTCATTGTGGCCACCATCGCTTTCGGCATGGGCATCGACAAGCCCGACGTGCGCTTTGTCATCCACTACGACATACCCAAAAGCATCGAAGGCTACTATCAGGAGACTGGCCGTGCGGGCCGCGACGGAGGCGAAGGACGCTGCATAGCCTTTTACAGCGAACAGGATGTGGAGAAACTCTACAAGTTCTTCTCAGACAAGAACGCCTCGGAGCAAGAAATGGCTCGACAACTGGTACAGGAGATGGTCTCGTATGCCGAGAGCTCGGCCTGTCGCCGACTGAACATACTGCGCTATTTTGGCGAAGACTACAACGAGACCTATTGTGGCAACTGCGACAACTGCCTGCATCCCCGCCCCCAGGTGGAGGCCAAGGAAGAGATGGTGATGGCGCTCGAGACCATCGTGGCCATGAAGCAGGCCTTCAAACCCAAGGACATCGTGGATGTGCTGATGGGCCGCAAGAACACCAACACCCGGAGCTACCACCTCGACCGACTGGAGCAGTTCGGTAGCGGCGCCGACCGCAACGACCTCTTCTGGAAGTCGGTGCTGCGCCAGGCGGTGTTTGAGAAGCTGGCGGTAAAGGAGATTGAGCAGTACGGCGTGCTGAAACTCACTCCCGCCGGGCACAAATATATCAAATCGCCCTACGCCGTCTACGTCACTCCCGACCACGACTACAACAACACCGAAGAGTCTGACGATGAAGAGATGCTGGCCTCGGCTGGCGGCGCCTCGGCGGCAGGCGATGAAGCGCTCTATGTGCAGCTCAAGAGTCTGCGCCGCTCCATTGCCACGCGTGAGAAGATACCCGCCTACGCCATCTTCGAAGACACCTCGCTGAAAGACATGACACTGCAGTATCCCTGCTCTGTCGAGGAGCTCTCGCATTGCTCCGGAGTGGGTATTGCCAAAGCCCAGAAACACGGCGGTCCCTTCATCGAGCTCATCAAGAAATACGTGGAGGACAACGACATCGAGCGTCCCCAGGACATCGTCATCCGCTCGGCGGCCAACAAGTCGGCCAACAAGGTGTACATCATCCAGAGCATCGACCGCCGCAAGAGTCTGGAGGACATCGCCGCCGGCAAGGGGTTGACCATGGACGAACTACTGACCGAGATGGAGCACATCATCAGCAGCGGCACCAAGCTGAACATCGACTACCACATCGACGAACAGATAGAACCCGAACATCAGGAAGTGCTGATGGACTATTGGCGCGAGTCGGAGAGCGGCTCACTCGAAGAGGCCTATGCCGAGTTCGAGGACGACCCCGACTACACCGAAGAAGAGATACGCCTGATGCGCATCAAGTTCCTCGCCGACGTAGGCCACTAGCTGACTCATGCGGCATCATTGTACATAGCCTCATTTCCCTATTTATGAAAACACTCTTTAAAACAATATTTGCTTTGACGCTGGCACTGCTGACAGGCGTGGCACAGGCACAGATAACCGACTCGGTCGACGTGCTCGACTACGACATTAGCCTCGATTTGCGCAACGGCAAACCCTTCGGCGGCGACGCCACCCTGACCCTGCAACTGCTTCAGCCCTGCCAGTCCATCCGTCTCAGCCTCAATGGCACGGTCGACTCGCTGTGGGTCGACGGGGTGCCTGTCGAAAGCCCATCCCTTGCCGCCATCCCCACTGCCTCCTTTGCCGCCGGCGACACCCTGACGGTACGAGTGACCTACTTTGGCAACGGCCAAGTCGAGAGCTATGGCTGGGGCGGCTTCCACTTCGACAGCGACATGAGCTACAACCTCGGCGTGGGCTTCAATGTCAACCCACATGTGATGGGGCGCGCCATAATGCCCTGCCGCGACAACTTCCACGACAAGGCCACCTACACCCTACGCCTCCACACCAAGAGCGGCTGGACCGCTGAATGCGGCGGTATGCTTGTGAGCCGCTCTGTCGAGACCGACGGCACCGAGCATTCAGTCTGGCGTATCGACAAGCCGACACCCACCTATCTGGTCAGTGTCAGCCAAGCCGACTGGCGCCGCATCCACCGCAACGTCAACTCCCTCTATGGCTCCTACCCCGTGACCATAGGCTACACCTTCCAGGACAGCGTCCACGTAAGCCGCGCCTTCAAAGAGCTCGATTCGGTGGTGCCTATGTTCGAGCGCTGCCTCGGTCCCTACCACTGGGGGCGCATCGGCTATATCGCCACCCTCAAAGGCTCTATGGAACATGTGAACAATATCGCCCTCGACCGACGCTTCATCAATTCCACTTCCGAGCAGGCCCAGATGACCATTGCCCACGAACTGGGCCATGCCTGGTTTGGCAACCTGCTCACTTGCGCCACCGAGGCCGACATGTGGATCAACGAAGGTGGCGCCTCATTCTGCAGCGAACTGGCCATGGAGGCCAACAAGGGGCATGCTGCCGCGGTCACCTACTACCAGACCAACCTTGAGAGCGTGCTGCGCACCACCCACCGCACCGACGACGGCTACCGTCCTCTCAGCCCCATGCCCCACCAGTACACCTACGGCTCCACCACCTACGACAAAGGATGGATGGTGTGGCACTCCTTGCGCGGCTATCTGGGCGACTCGCTTTTCTACGCCTCGCTCCAGCATCTGTTCGACAGCCGGGCTTTCAGTACCGCTGATGTCACCATGATGCGCGACTCGCTGTCTGCCTACTCGGGCGTCGACCTTACCGACTTTTTCGACTTCCATGTCCTCTCGCCCGGCTTTGTCGACTACCACCTCCGTCTCGACGAGCCGGGGTGCCTGCTTAACGAAGTGGGTGTCTTCGTACGCCAGCAGGGAGTAGGCACCGACGCCATCCCACGCTCCAGCCTCATACCGGTCACTTTCTTCTCACACGATGGCGACACCGTCAAGCGTATCCTCTCTTTCGAGGGCAACGAGGGCTATGTAGTCGTCAACCTGCCCTTCGAACCATTCTACTATGTCCCCGACTACGACTGCGAGCTCTCCGACGCCGCCACCTTGGCGGTCTTCACCAAGAGCGGCACCAGCAACCCTGCGCACGTCCGCATCAGCGGCACCATACCCGAAGGGGGCTCCCTCGTCGTCGAGCACCACTGGGGCCATCCTTGGGACATTGACACTTTGACCGGCCTCTCGCGTACCGCCGAGCGCTACTGGGTGGTACGGGGTGCTTATGAGCAATACCATGGCGTGACCGGTAAATTCCGCTATGTCCGCGCCTCCTACACCAACGGCAACTATACCGGTCTCGACCCCAACCTTTATACCCAGCCCCACGCGCTTGACTCCATCGTCGTCCTCTACCGTAAGGGCTACGGCCACCCTTGGCAGGCTGTCTCGCACCGCCACTCCGAATCGGCTGACGAAGGCTACTTTGAGGTCGACAACCTGCGTCCGGGCGAGTATACCTTGGCTGTCGTCGACACATCCCTGCTCTCCATCGACGACCACCAAGCACCGGCCGCAGGCTATCTCACCCTTTTCCCCAACCCTGTGCACAGCGGTGACGCCATCACCCTCGACCTGCCATTAGACGACACCTTCAGCGTCCGCATCATCAACGCCTCGGGCCGCCAAGTATGGCACCGCCGCCACTGCCGCAGTCACCAGACCTTGCGCCCGCACCTGGCCGCTGGAACATATTTGGTACTGATTGAAAATAAATTTGTATCTTTGCAATCGAAATTAATCGTGTTATGAATAGAGTAAAAATCCTTTTAACCATTGTGTTGGTTGCATTTACCATGTCGGCCGCCGCACAATATTCACAGTTGGGCAAGTCCAACGAATTCATGCTCAAACTCGAACTAGGGTACTCTCCCTTCGTGGGCAATGTAGGCGAGGCCGGCGAACACGGCTTCTACCTCAACAAATTCCACAATGCCGTTGGTATCAACGCCATGGCTGGTGCCAATATCAGCCAAGACTGGTTCGTTGGAGGCGGCGTAGGCTTCAACTACTACCACAATTTTGAGCAAGGTGTGGTCACCCCCATGATGGGTGCCAACATCTTTGCCGATGTTGACTTTCGTCCCATCTGGCAAGGCCTCATGGGTGTCGACTACCAGCCTGCCACCATCAAATGGGCGCCGCTGGTAGGCCTTCGTGCCGGCGCCAGCGTCCTGATGGGTGAAGCCGAACCCGTCGGCTACGGCACCACCATCACCCCCATGGCCGAGTTCTACGGCGGCATCAACTGGTACTACAAGCACGGCCTGCGCAATATGGGACACAACTGGCATGCCCTCTACGCCACCATCGGCGTGGCCTACATGCAACAGACCGTCTATCTGCCCGTCCGCATCGGATGGCGCTGGTAACCATCAATCACTCAAGTAATGCAGAGCACACGACAGAATAAAATATGCCGCCTTATCCAGCAGGATATGGGCGACATCTTCCTCCGCGAGATGAAAGCCACCCTCGGCCCCTCGCTTATCACCGTCACCGGCGTCCGTATCACGCCCGACTTGGCCATTGCACGCATCTACGTCAGCATCATGGTCATCGGCCAAGGCACGCCCGACAGCCTGCTGGCACAGATTCGTGAACTCACGCCCGACCTGAGGCGTCGTTTGGGTCTGCGCGAAGGCAAGCAGCTCCGCATCATTCCCCAGCTTGAATTCTATCTCGACGACACGCTGGACTACATGGAGAACATCAATCGGCTGCTCAAGCAGTGAAACTCGAAAGCCTCATAGCCGTACGCTATCTCTTCGCCGGCCGTCATAAGTCGGTGGTTACCGTCATTTCATGGATTTCCCTCATCGGTCTGCTCGTCAGCACCGCGGCACTCATTGTGGTTCTCTCGGTCTATAACGGCATCGGAGAACTCACCAAAAGCCTCTTCGGTTCTTTCGACCCAGAACTAATCGTGGAACCTGCCGAGGGCAAGACCTTCCGCACTTCGGCTATCGACTACGACGCCCTGCTCCGTACCGACGGAGTAGCCGCCGTAAGCCAGGTGGTCGACGAGATGGCCTGGATAACCAACGGTTCCAACCAAGCCATCGTACGCCTCCGCGGCGTCGACACCTGCTACCACCGCATCACTGGCCTCGACACCCTCCTCTCCGAAGGTGACTACCCTCTAGCCGAAGCCACACCTGTCACCGACGACGGCTACCCTCTCCACTATCTCATCGCCGGTGGCGAAATATATTATGAACTCGCCCTGCGGCTTCATGCCTCACGGCCCGTGGCTGTCCACATCCCGCGCCGCGGCACCTCCTCCATGGGCCTCACTATGGATCAAGCCTTCAACACCGCCTACGCCTACCCTGCCGCCTACTTCTTCATCCAGCAGGATATCGACCGCCAGTATGTCGTCACCGACATCAGCCTCGTGCGCCGCCTGATGAACTATTCCCCCGACGAGGTCAGTTCGCTGGCCCTTAAGCTTACGCCCGGCAGCCATGTCGACAAGGTCAAACAGCTAGTCTCCCTGTCACTTTGCCACTCAACCACCCCGCTCCTTGTCAAAGACCGTTACGACCAGCAACCCCTCTACTTCAAGATATTCCGCACCGAGCGTATAGGCATCTACCTTATCCTCTCCCTCATCGTGCTCATCTCCACCCTCAGCCTGGTGGCATCGCTCTCACTGCTGATTATCAACAAGCAGCGCGACGTTTTCATCCTGCGCAGCATGGGTATGACGCGCCCACGCCTGCGCAGCGCTTTCCGTTCCGAAGGCATACTCATCTGTGCCGTGGCCGTAGTTGCGGGCCTTTTGCTGGGCTTTGTCGTCTGCTTCCTTCAGCAACACTTCGGCATCGTCCGCATGGGCGACGGCAACTTCGTCGTCAGCACCTTCCCCGTAGCCATGCGCGCCGTCGACTTCCTCCTCACCTTTCTCCTCGTCATGGCCATCAGCACCCTCTCCGTCACCCTCACCGTACAACGCGCCAAGATATGAAAACCAAGAAAAAATCGAAGAGTTTGATCATCGTCGCACTGCTGGGGGCCGTCTTGCTCTGCGCCTCCTGCAGTTCTAACGAACACATGTACCGACACAACCGCAGCCATTGCGACTGCCCTACGTTTTGACCACCGAAGAACGATACCGCCGCATTCTTGCCAACCACCTGCCCCCACAGGCGGTCGACCGCGTGTACAACTACCTCAACCGGCATAAGGTCCATTTCCACATCACGCGCGGCCGCGCTTCCAAGCTGGGCGACTACCGATGGCCGCAAGGCGAACACAACTACCACGAGATAAGCATCAACGGCGACCTCAACCCCTACTTCTTTCTCTGGGTCTTCCTGCACGAGGCCGCCCACCTCGAAACCCACCTCCGCCACAGCGACGTCCAGCCTCACGGCCATGAATGGCAGGAACAGTACCGACGCCTCATCGAGGCCGGACTCTCACTTTTCCCCTCCGACGTGCAACCCCTGCTCAAACGCCTTGTGCGGCGCATACCGCTCAACCGAAGCCTCCTGCGCCAGGTCGAAGAGACCCTGCACCGCCACGACCCAGGCTACGACGACATCCCGCACCTCACCCTCGACGACCTGCCGGCCGGCAGCCGCTTCCGTCTGAAAAACAAACCTGACATGCTAATGCAAAGTGTAGAACGACGCCGCACCCGCTGGCTATGCGTCGACACCGCCACCGGACGCCGCTACACCGTCGTCCACACCGCCGAAATAATCACTGAACAATAAACTAAAACCTAAAACAATGCACTGGTTAATACTCATTATAGCAGGCTTCTGCGAGGTGGGCTTCGCCTTCTGCCTCGGCAAGGCCAAAGGGCTTGCCGGTCTCCCCTACTGGGAATGGATGGGCGGCTTCGTCCTATTCTACATCCTCAGCGCTATCCTCCTGGCCAAAGCCACCGAAGCACTCCCCATCGGCACCGCCTACCCCGTTTGGACGGGCATCGGCGCCCTCGGCTCGGTGCTCGTCGGTATCTTCATCTTCCACGAGCCCGCCACCTTCTGGCGACTCTTCTTCATCACCACCCTCGTGGCCTCCATCCTCGGTCTGAAGATGCTCTCGCCAGAATAGCCGTAGAATTATATCGCACGCGATATAGTTAACGCTTCCAACACCCCAAACGGCACTCCCCGCGTTCCAAACACCCCTTTGGGGCTCATTTCTTATTTTGTATTAAAATCAACACAACTTACTGAATACCAACATTAAACAACAACAAACAACATTTAACGCACAGAAAACAAGCGACAAGAAACCATCATTTCCGATTGAAGTCCGATACAACTCCGACTATAGTCCGACTGAAGTCCGACCACAGTCGGTTTTGACACAGTTATGAATCGGTGTCGGTACGTTTATATCGCGCACGATACACTTTGCTTTTCCAGAGTCTTCGGGACAACGCTTTAGAGCGGGCGAACCATTTTATTTCTTGCGTATTTAAAAAAATTCGTATCTTTGCAGTCGAAATACACTGCGAAAAATGAAGAAGATTCTTGCTACACTGACCGTTGTGCTTCTGATGCTCCCGACCGCCGTTCGCGCCGACGAGGGAATGTGGATACCTATGCTGCTGGGCCGCAACCAGGCTGCCATGCAGCGGGCCGGCATGCACATCACCGCACAGGATATCTATGACATCAACAATGCCTCGCTGAAAGATGCCGTTCTGCTCTTCGGCGGCGGCTGCACGGGCGAATTCGTGAGCCACGAAGGCCTGGTGCTCACCAACCACCACTGTGGCTACAGTTACATTGTGAGCCATTCGACCGTGGAGCACGACTACCTGACCCACGGTTTCTGGGCCATGTCGAGGGACGAGGAGATAGCCTGCCCCGGCCTCACCGTGACGCGTCTGGTGCGCATGGAGGATGTCACCTACCAGGTGCTCGAAGGGGTGACCGACGAGACCTCGGAGCCCGACCGCGAGAAGATAGTGGAGCGCAACATTGCCGCCGTGACCGCCAAGGCCGTGGAGGGCACCCACTACAAAGCCATCGTGAAACCGTTCTACTACGGCAACCAGTATTTTATGTATGTCAACGAGGTGTTCACCGACGTGCGCCTGGTGGGCGCCCCGCCGAGCAATATAGGCAAGTTCGGCGGCGACACCGACAACTGGATGTGGCCACGCCACACGGGCGACTTCTCGATGTTCCGCGTGTATGTGGGCAAGGACAACAAGCCTGCCGACTACAGCAAGGACAACGTGCCCTACCAACCGATGAAGCACCTGGAGATAAGCCTCAAGGGCGTCGACGAGGGCGACTTCACTTTTGTCTTCGGCTATCCCGGCACCACGCGCCGTTACGTGACGCACGACTACGTTGACCTGGCCGCCAACCAGGAGAACCCTGTGCGTATCGCCCTGCGCGACATACGTCTCGACCACTATAACGCCGCCATGGCTAAGAGCCCGGCCCAGCGTCTGAAATACGCTTCACGCGTGGCCTCCATCGCCAACGGATGGAAGAAATGGCAGGGCGAGAGTCTAGGCATCGAGCGCCTGCATGGCGTGGAGCAGAAGATAGCGCAGGAGGAGCAGTTCCGCAAGTGGGCCGCCGACAAACCGCAGTACCGCGACGTGCTCGACAGCCTGGAGGCCAACTACGACCGCCTGCGCGAAGTGGAATTGGAATGGACCTATTTCAACGAAGCCGTGCTGGCCAGTGACTTTATGAACCGAGCCTACCGCCTCTGGCGTATCGGCCAGACCGCCGACCCGGCGGCCGCGGAGCGCGCCGCCGACGTGCTGTGGCAGCAAAGCCAACAGTACTTCACCGATTTCGACCTGCACTCACCTATCGACGAGGCCATCTTCGTCGAGACCTTCCAGTATATGTGGCAACGCGGCTATGCCCCCTTTGTCGGCGTGAGCGACGCCGCCAGCCTCGAGGCCATGCTCCACAAGGTCTATGCCAAATCCATCCTGAACAACCCCAAGAAACTGGAGAAACTGCTTACCGGCTCGCCCCAGAAGACAGCCAACTTCTGCCGCGACCTGAAGGACCCCGCGCTCCAGCTGCTCGACGCCGCCTACCAGCACTGCTACAACAGTGCCAACCGCAAGACCTATTCCGCGGCCGACGACAACATACAGCGCCTTATGCGCACCTATATCCATGGCATGATGGAGCAGTATCCCGACAGCAACTTCTTCCCCGATGCAAACCTGACGCTGCGTGTGGCCTACGGGCATGTGCAGGGATTCAAGCCCAAGGACGCCGTCTACTACACCCCCTACAGCACCATCGACGGCATTATGGAGAAAGAGAACCCCGACGTGTACGACTACCGTGTGGAGCCCCGCCTCAAAGAACTCTGGCAAAAGAAGGACTACGGACAGTATGCCAACAAGGACGGTGAACTGGTTACCTGCTTCATCGCCACCAACCACACCACCGGAGGCAACAGCGGCAGCCCCGTGCTCAACGCCGACGGCCAGCTGGTGGGCATCAATTTCGACCGCTGCTGGGAGGGTACCATGAGCGACCTGCTTTTCGACCCCGCCTACTGCCGCAACATATCGCTCGACATACGCTACTGCCTCTTCATCATCGACAAGTATGCCGGCGCCTCCCACCTGGTAAACGAAATGACCTTAATTGACAATTGAAATAGATAAGTTATGAAAAAACTGTTGAAGAAAAGCATGCCCATCCTGCTTGTGGCCGCCGTGCTGGCCATGTGCGGCACCGCTGTCTCGTGCTCGAGCAGTCAGCAGGGCACCAAACGCACCGACGGCACGATGTACGAGCGCCACCAGTCGAACAAAGGCTCCAAGGTGAAGTCGAACATCAAAGTGCGCGGAACCAACAAAACCAACGGTCACACAACACGTACTTACTGATGCCATCGTCCCTCTATCCGCTGAAGTTCCTTCCCCTCTTCAAGAACGTTATCTGGGGAGGCAACAAGCTGAAAGAATACGGATTCAACTACGACCCGCTGCCCAACTGCGGCGAGATATGGGCCCTATCGGCGGTCAAGGACCACGAGAGCGTTATAGCCAACGGATTCCTGGCCGAGAACACCCTGAACGAGGTTATTGAAATATATATGGGCGACCTGGTGGGCGAGAAGATTTTCAATCGATTCGGCACCGAGTTCCCGCTGCTGGTCAAAGTCATCGACGCCGCACAGGATCTCTCCATACAGGTGCATCCTGACGACACGCTGGCGCAACAACGCGGCATGCCCTGCGGCAAAACCGAGATGTGGTATGTTATGCAGGCTGACCCTGACGCACGCCTCATCAGCGGATTCAGCCGCGACTCAAGCCCCGAGGAATACACTGCGGCCCTCAAGAGCGGCCATCTGCCCGAACTGCTCCATGCCGAATACCCCAAACAGGGCGATGTGTACTTCATTCCAGGCGGACGCGTTCATGCCCTAGGCAAGGGTCTGATGGTGGCCGAGATACAGCAAACCTCGGACTGCACCTACCGCATCTACGACTGGGACCGCATCGACAAAGACGGCAACCCCCGTCAACTGCATGTGGCCGAGGCCTTGGACGCCATCGACTTCAGCGCTGTCAAAGGGCATGCAAACACCCGCTACCACGCCCAGTGCAACCAGACAGTCACGCTGGAAAGCTGCCCTTACTTCACCACAAGACTGGTCGACTTCGACACTCCGATGCGCAAAAACCTTGAAGAGGTCGACTCATTCGTTATCTACCTCTGCGTCGAGGGTCTGGCAGCCGTAAAGAGTATGGAGACCATTGTACCGATGCATGTGGGAGAATGCGTCCTTGTACCCGCTGTGGCCGACGCCGTGGAGCTCTTCTGCGAAGGGCCGGCCAAGCTGCTTGAGGTGACCATCGACACCACGGGGTGGGACGACGCCCCCTCGGTGGAGAACGACTGGGTGGCCCAGTTCATCGGCGACCAACGCTCCGAATAACTAAATAAAGCGGCCGGCTCTTAAGAACCGGCCGCTTTTGTTTCCTGTAGTCAGGCTTTTATTCCACCCATCCCAGGACATCGCCTTTCTTGACCATCTGGCCTTGCTTGGCGCAGGTGTCTATGACCTTGCCGCCTTTGAGTGCGTTGACAGGGACGATGGCGTAGCTGGCCTCGATGTTGGCCAATGCAGCACCTTCCTTGACCTCGGTACCGGGAGCGGGAGCTGTCGACTTATCGTCGAAACGCACCTCCCACAGCAGACGGCCTGTGGCGGTTGCCACGATAGGCATGGCGTTGGGGTGTTTCGGGGTGATATAGTTGAGGGAGATACTTTCGGCCGTGGCAGGCGCCTTGGGGGCATCCTTCTCGGCGCGCAACTGGGCCACTTCCTTATGGAAGCGCTCTTTGGCAACACCACTCTTGTAATCGCGGTACTGGCGGTCGTGCATGGCCAGCTCGAAGAGCTCTTCGTCGTCCTCGCCGCGCTCCCAGCCTTTTTCTTCCATCTCCTTGATGTATTCGGGCAGGGCATCGGGGTAGGCATCCTGAGGCACACCGTCATAAAATTCCATCCCCTGGGCCTTGGCCAACTCTACGATTTCGGGAGCCAAAGGACCGGGCAGCTTGCCGGCGCGACCCAGAATCATGCTCCACGAGTCTTTGTCAATCTGACTGAAGCGAGGCTTGCCCTGTGCCATGGCCAGCAGGTTCATCACAGCTATATTCTTGGTGTATTGGCTGAAGGGGGTCACCAGTGGAGGATAGCCCAGCATAGGCCAGATGTGTTCCACTTCCTGAAAGAGCTGAACGGTGAGTTCCTCGAAGCTCACTTCGGGTTTGCCGCTCTTCTTGAGGGCCATATTGATGGCGCCGTGCACTCCTCGCAGGTCGCTCATCATGCTGCCCATCATGCCACCCGGCAGACCACAGCCCACCAGAAGAGAGCTGCTGATGCGGTTGGCGGGGTTGATGTAGAGACCCAGGAAGTCTTCGATAAACTCTTGAGTCAGCTTGCGCGCCTCCATATAAGCGTCCATATTGATATCCTTCACCTGGAATCCGGCATCCTTGAGCATAGCCTGCACGCTGATGACGTCGGGGTGCACCATACCCCACGAGAGGGGTTCCATAGCACAGTCGATGACGTCGGCACCTGCTTCGGCCACCATCAAGGTACTGGCCATCGACAGTCCGGGGCCTGTGTGGCCGTGATACTGCACCACGATGTGGGGGTACTTAGTCTTGATTTCCTTGACCAGACGGCCCAGTGTGGCAGGACGGCCCACACCAGCCATGTCCTTGAGGGCTATCTCGTCGGCGCCAAACTCAACCAACTTGTCCACAATGCCCATATAGTACTCAACGGTGTGCACGGGCGAATGGGTGATGCTCAGGGCGGCCTGCGAAATCATACCGGCTTCCTTGGCGTATTTGACCGAGAGCTCCAGATTGCGCGGGTCGTTGAGGCCGCAGAACGAGCGCATGATGTCCACGCCCTGGGCCTTCTTCACCTTGGCCATCAGCTGGCGTACATCCTTCGGCACGCCGTACATACGAAGGCCATTCAGAGCACGTTCCAGCATGTGGGTCTGGATGCCAGCTTTGTTGAACTCCTTAGTCCAGGCACGGACGGCCTTGTTGGGATTCTCGCCATACATCAGGTTCACCTGCTCAAAGGCGCCGCCATTGGTTTCTATGCGGTCAAAGCAACCCATGGAGACAATCACGGGAGCGATACGCGTCAACTGGTCGACGCGGGGCTGGTATTTACCGCTCGACTGCCACATGTCGCGGTACACTAGACTGAATTTTATCTCTTTTTTCATCGTTTAATCTGTTGATATAAAAAACAATACCCCAATATATCAAATAATTGGGGAAATGCAAAAATACCACTTTTTTTATGAACCACAAAAAAATTTTTCACCTCACACCAGCCAACCAATTCAGAGGCTGAAGAGTGCGGTAGCGGTGGCGGTAGTCACGTCGGCTACCTCTTCGAGACTGATGCCGCGGAGTTCGGCAATGCGTTGTGCTATGAGAGGCACATAGGAAGGCTCGTTGCGCTGTCCGCGATGAGGCACAGGCGAGAGGTAGGGAGCATCTGTCTCGAGCAGCAGGCACTCCAGCGGTACAACCTTCACCACGTCGGCCAAAGTGGCATTCTTGAAAGTGACCACACCGCCAATGCCGAGACAGAAACCCATCTCAACTGCACGCTGCGCTTCCTGCACGCTGCCGCCGAAACAATGCATCACGCCTCGGTATTGCTTCCGGTTGAGGTCGCGCAGCAGGCCGAAGACCTCGTTGTGGGCTTTACGGATGTGTAGGCATACCGGCAGATTCAACTCTTCGGCCCAACGCATCTGGCGACGGAGTGCTTCGCGCTGTTCCGCCTCAAAAGTGCGATCCCAATAGAGATCCATACCGATTTCGCCGATGGCAACGAAAGAGTGGGTGGCAACCAGCCTCTCATATACATGGGCCAGTTCTACTTCGAAGTCGTCCTTGACTGATGTGGGGTGCAGGCCTGCCATGGAGCGGAAACACTCGGGATGAGTCTGTTGCAGGGCTTCCAGGCGAGGGGTGCTGCTACTATCTATGTCAGGAAGCAGCATAGTGGTGACACCCGCGTCAAGGGCGCGTTGCATGGCTTCGCTGCGGTCGGCGTCGAAGGCCTCGTCATACAGATGGCAATGGGTGTCGATATACATAGTGGCCAGAGGCTAGTGTTTCTGGATAAGTTCCGTCAACTGGTCATAGAGGCACAGAAGCTCAGGCTGGTCGAGCAACTGGCGTCGCTGTGCATTGAGAGTTTTTTCATCACGGCGTATTGCGGGTCCCGTCTGCTGGAGCCACAGGTCGCCATAGTCCCATTTACGCAGGGTCTGTTCTGCCAACGGCCGCAGCATAGCAAAATCGAGCTCTGCGTCGCGCATCAAGTCCTGGGCCGTGGCGTTGAGGACATTGACAAAATTGCTCACCCATACGGCGGCTAGATGGGCGCGGAGGCGCTGGTCGTGGTCGAGGTGGTAGATACATGGGCTCACGAGCGACATAAGATCCTCAATATCGGCCTCGGCTTCAGGGCTGTTTCCTTCGATGCAGAGGGGCAGACGGTGGTAGTCCATTGCGATATCGCGCACAAAGGTCTGGGGAGACCACACAACACCGTGCTGGCGACTGACGGTGCGAAGCACCGACACAGGGGTGGAGCCTGAAGTGTGGATAACCAAAGCGTGGGGCAGACGCAGGTCAAGGGCAAGGTCATAGAGGGCGTCGTCGGTGACGGCCAGAAGGTAGACGTCGGCGTCTTCGTCGAGGCGTTGCCACTGATTGATTGGCTGTGCGTCGACACGGCGCGCCAACATCTGGGCGTGCTCAAACGAGCGAGACAGCACTTGACGAATGGTACATCCAGCGTTGTGCAAAGCCAACGCTAGATGTGTGGCTACATTGCCAGAACCGACGATAGAGACGGTGCGCGAGTTTGTTGAGCGAACTGTCTCTCCTGAGACGGTGCGCGAACGTGTCGAGCGAACTGTCTCCTGACTAATATTCGTCTTCCTCAAAGAAAAAGTCCTCCTTGGTAGGATAGTCGGGCCAGATGTCCTCTATGGTCTCATATTGGTCACCTTCGTCCTCGATTTCCTGCAGATTCTCTATGACCTCCATGGGAGCACCCGTACGTTGCGCATAGTCAATAAGTTCCTCTTTTGTCGCGGGCCAGGGTGCATCCTCCAGTTTTGATGCTAATTCAAGTGTCCAATACATACTCTAAATCTCAAAATTTTTTGCAAAAGTACAATTATTTCCGATACCGACAAATATTTTTTATCAACTTTTACAATCAACTGATATACAAATCTTCAGCCTTACCATCAGCCACCACGGCACGACGAGCGAGAACGAAAAGATAGTCGCTCAATCGGTTGAGGTAGCGCAGCAGAACCGCGTCGACATGGGCATGCCGGGCCAGGGTGACGGCGCGGCGCTCAGCACGGCGACAGACGGTACGTGCCACATGGCATTGGGCACCAATCATATTGCCTCCTGCGATGACGAAATTGTGCAGCCGGGGCAACTGGTCGGAGATAATGTCAATCTGGCGTTCGAGTATCTCCACCTCTTCCTCCGACAACTGTGGCAGACGGGCATAAAGCTGCTCATCCTCGGTGGCCAGCAGGGTCTGGAGGGTAAAGAGGTTGTGCTGCACGGTTTTCAGCTCGTCATAATAACCACCTGGCAGCGCACGCATCATCTCGGCCAGCAGCCCGACGTGCGAATTGAGCTCGTCGACTGTGCCATAAGCTTCCACACGCACATCGTCCTTGCCTACGCGACTTCCGCCCACAAGCGAGGTGGTGCCGCCGTCACCTGTCTTAGTGTAGATCATATCCTTTCTACTGATTTTACTTCTGGAATTACCCGCTTGATGGCCTGTTCTATGCCTTGCTTGAGGGTCTGCATGGCGTGGGGGCAGGAACCGCAATGGCCTTGGAGGCGCACAATGACAACGCCTTCGGCCGTCAAGTCAACATATTCCACATCGCCGCCATCCTGCTGCAGGTAGGGGCGAATCTGAGCCAGCGCGTTTTTCACTTTCTGCTCGATGGCAGGTTTCTCTTGTTCGGTCATATATTATCGGATATTAAGTTTACAAATCTCGGCGATGGTGTTCTGCGCCAGAGCGTCGAAAGCCTCGCGCACAGGGTCGTTGGTAGCGGCGGGGTTGAAGAGGGCCGCAGGCTTGCCGCTGTCGCCGCTCTCAGCGATACTTTGCACCAACGGTATCTCACCCAGCAGTGGTATATGCATCTCCTCGGCCAGCTTGCGGCAACCACCGCGGCCAAAGATGTAGTACTTGTTCTGCGGGAGTTCGGCGGGCGTAAAGTAGGCCATGTTCTCCACAAATCCCAGCACTGGGATATTCACGGACTCGTTGCGGAACAGCTCGACACCGCGCACCACGTCGGCCAACGCCACCTGCTGGGGAGTACTGACGATGATGGCACCCGTGACGGGCATGGTCTGTGCCAAGGTGAGCTGTATGTCGCCCGTTCCCGGGGGCATGTCGACCACCAGGTAGTCTATCTCGCCCCACCAGGTGTCGCCCACCAGCTGCTTCAGCGCGCCACTGGCCATCGGACCGCGCCAGGCAAGGGCCTTGTCGGCGTCGACAAAGAAGCCCACTGACATCAGCTTGATGCCGTACTTTTCGATAGGAAGCATATAGGTCTTTTCGCCCTCTTTGTGTCCGTACACCTCCTCGTCGCCGACGCCCAGCATGATAGGAATCGAGGGACCGTAGATGTCGGCATCCACCAGACCCACCTTGGCACCGGTTTTGGCCAGCGAAATGGCCAGGTTGACGGCCACCGTGCTCTTTCCAACGCCGCCTTTGCCCGAGGCCACCACGATGGTGTTGCGTATATGCTTGAAGGTCTCTTTGAACTCCTCCTTGGGGTCGGGTTGAGGCTTACTGGTGAGGTTTATTTCCACCTCGGCCTCGCGGTCCACCAGCTCATGGATGGCGTTGACACAGTCGTCGCTCATCTTTTTCTTCATGGGGCAGGCAGGGGTTGTCAGCACCAGGTCGAAGCTGACATGCTTCCCGTCGACCTTTATATTCTCAATCATGCCCAACTCCGTCAGGCTGCGACCCAGGTCGGGGTCGTTCACATGGCCCAAAGCCATCTCTATTTGTGTAGTGGTTATCATTCTCCGAATATTTCTTTCAGTTTGTTTTCCAATGCCGAACCCCGCAAATTGCGTGCCAACACCTTGCCGTCGCGGTCGACCAGCACGGTGGCAGGTATGGAACTGACACCATAGAGACGGCCGGCAGCCGAGCTCCAGCCCCGCAAATCGCTCACGTGGTCAGGCCAGAGTAGGTTGTCGTCCTTGATGGCAGCCTTCCAGCGTTCGCCACTGTTGTCGAGCGACACACTGAACACCTCAAAGCCCTTGGGGTGGTATTTCTGGTACAGTCTCACCACATTGGGGTTCTCGGCGCGGCAGGGACGGCACCACGATGCCCAGAAGTCGATGAGCACCACACGTCCGCGCAGGTCACTCAGCCGGCGCATGGCACCCGTGGTGTCGGCCATCACGATTTCGGGGGCATCCATGCCCACCATCACCGCAGTACGCACCTTCTGGTCCACATGTTTCACAAATTCATTGTTGCCGTAGCGCTCTATCAGCGCATCGCGCACTTCTTTGTAGAGCGGGGCGTACTGCTCGAAGGCGCTCTCAAAATAGGTAACGAGGAACGCACTCATCAGCTGCGTTTTATATTCCCTGATGAGCATCTCCACGCGGTCGGGCATGGCCGACTGCTGTGCAGGGTCGTCCTTGGCGTCGCACATCAGGTTGTTGAACCGACGGTACATCTCCATATTATGCGACCCCTTGACGCTCTGCAGGTAGAGCTGGCCGCGACTTTTGCGGCAGTCGACCACCAGCTGCACCTTCTCGCGCGGCAGCAACATGGCGTGCAGCATCAGGTTGGGCATCTCCATAGGTGCCATCACCAGCAGCACCGGTTCAGTCGTCTGGCGTTCCAGCTTGAAGGCCATTTTGGCATCGAGCGTCATAGTGTCTATAGGCACCAGGTGTCCCCCTTGCGGCTCACTAACCACGATACGGGCGCCTGCGTCGAGCCCCGTGAAGGTCACCGCGAGGCTGCTCTTCTGGCACCACACCGCCATCGGCAGCAGTGCCATCAGTGTCAATGTCAATCGTTTCATATCTGTCGTATTTTTTTCAGGTCTTCGTCCTCCAGCAGAATGACACGGTAGAACATGCTGTCACCGAAGAGACTCTGGCCTATGTAAGCTTTCATGATGTTGGCAAACAGCCTGTGCTGAGCCCTCAGACCCCTGTCGTTGCGCGGCACCCCGGCCTTCGCGCCGCGGGCGGCCAACTCCTGCAGCAACGCATCGTCCACCTCAAAGCCTTTGAGGAAGCTCCCGTCGTCAGGATAACGGCGCAGCAAGTCGGCGGCATGGCGTTTCACATAGTCGAACGCCACCAGGCCGAAGAGGCCCGTGGATGACAGGCGGTTGTAGTACACCAGCGTGGAGTCGTGGCGATAGGTGAGCAGGCGGTCGGGGATAATGCCGCCTCCGCCATACACCACGCGGCCTCCCACAGTGTAATAGGGTGTCGAATCCTGGATGCTGGCCACCGCCGAGTCGGCATAGGTCTCGTCGATAAGCTGCTGCACATAGCTGCGGTAGTATTCGTCGGTGCCCTCGTCGTACGAGCGCTGTATGCAGCGTCCCGAGGGGGTATAGTAGCGTGCGGTTGTGAGCAGCAGCGACGAACCGTCATCCAGCTCGTAGTCGGTCTGCACCAAGCCCTTGCCGAAGGTGCGGCGTCCTGCCACCACGGCGCGGTCGTTGTCCTGCAGGGCTCCCGCCACCACCTCGCTGGCCGAAGCCGAGGCCTCGTCGACCAGCACCGTCACCCGGCCATCGGTGAAGAGGCCGCCATGGTGCGACATCACGTTCTGACGACGCGAATGCGCACCCTGGGTGTAGACAATCAGCCGGCCGGCCGGCAGCAGCTCGTCGGCAATGCCGATGGCGCTCTGCAGCGAACCGCCTCCGTTGCCACGCAGGTCGAACACCAGATGGCGCATCCCCTGCCTTCTCAAGTAGTACAGAGCGCTGCGGAATTCGCTGTGGCTTGTCGCGGCAAAGGTGGTGAGAAGTATGTAGCCCGTTGTGTCGTCAAGCATGGTGGCCAGCGGCAACGACCGATGGTCGACCACTCCGCGCCTGATGTCGAACGTGTGGCGCTGTTCCTGACGCTCCACCTCGACTGCCACGTGGGTGCCGCGGGGACCGCGCAGACGCGCCACCACGGAGTCGCTCTTCATACCCACGCCGCTCACGGGCTCGCCGTCGACGGCCACAACCAGATCTCCCGGAAGCATACCACTGCCTTCCGACGGACCACCGTCGAGCACCTGGCCCACATAGGCCGAGTCGCCTTCGCAATGCAACACAATGCCCACACCTTCGAAGTTGCCGCGCATCATCTCATCCTTGCGCTGCGACTCGCTGGCCGACAGATAGGAACTGTGGGGATCCAACTCGCCGAGCATCACCGCCATCAACCCCTCGCTGAGCGAATCGACATCGACCGAATCCACATAATGCCGCTGTACCAGCCGCAGCACCTCGTCCATCTTGCCCTGCAGGGGGGTGAACTTGGAGTCACGCTGGAACGACTGGCTGAACATCAGTCCCATCAGCACTCCTAGCACCATGGCCACGAGCACCAGGACCATATTGCCCGTCTGCGTCGATTTGTCGTTTCTACTCATCTTATCATTTCCTTAAACGCAGACAACATAATAATTATTATATCCGCAAAAAAAGTTTTTTTCTCTAATGGGAATTCTGTTCCCGCAATAATCATTATGACATCACCCCGAGGTTTATTTCACCAAGCCTCGGAGTGACGTATTATACCCCTCCCTCCCCCGGGGACGAGACGTACCCGGGACGACCGATGTGCGTGTTTTGTCCTACTGCGGTCGGACTTCAGTCGGACTTGACTCGGACTTGAGTCGGACCAGAGTCGGACATGGTGTAGAAAAGTGCTAGTGGCGGAGGAGACTGTCGGCGATAATCCGGGCGTGGTCGAATGCCAAAGGCGGCAGCTCGGCGAGGGGCCACCAACGCACCTCGGCGGCATCGTCGCCGGCGGCGGGAGCAGACTCGGACATCAGCTCGACGGCATAGGCGACGGTAACGGTACGGCCCCGCGGGTCGCGGCCGGGGACACTGTAGACACCCACCAGGCGCAGCACCTCCTCGGCGACCTCGAGGCCCGTCTCTTCGTTTAGTTCGCGTACAGCGCAATGTTCGATGGTCTCGTCCATCTCCATAAATCCGCCGGGCAGGGCCCAGCAGCCACGGAAGGGCTCATTGCCACGGCGCGCGAGGAGCACCTCGCCCTGCGGGTTGGTGACCACGCAGTCGGCGGTGAGCATCGGTCGGGGGTATTCGTAGGTATACATGTCAGGGGTTAGCGTTTGGCGGTCGGGGGGATGGCGGCGCGACTCTGGTTGACGACCCAGACACCAGTGAAGACCAACAGGGCGGCCAAAATCTTGGTGAACGTGAGGTGGTCCATACCAGTCCAGATGGCCACGGCAATGGCGATGATGGGCTGCAGGTAGCCATACATACTCACCAGCGTGGGACGTATGCGCTGCTGGCCGACAGGGATGAGGTAGTAGGCCAGAAAGGTGGAGAAGAAAATCATAAAACCTATCTCCCACCATACCTGGGCGGGGACGGCGACAAAGTCGGTGACGGGCAAGTGTGGCGCCGCAAAAGGCACCGAAAGGAGAAAGGAGAAGAGGAACATCCACTTCATCGAGGTGACCACATGGTAGCGGGCAATGAGGGGACGGCAGGTGCCCAGGTAAAGGGCGAAGACAATATAGTTGGCAAAGCAGAAAACGATGCCTATGGGCTCGGTGGCCGAGGCGCCGTTGCCGCCGAAGGTGCTCTGGAGGATGAGCCACAGGATGCCACCGAAGCTCAAGGCCACGCCTAGGGCTTTCTTCCAGGTGATAGGTTCGCGGAGGAAGATGGCAGCCACAAACATCGTGAAGATGGGAGTGGTGGTGCTCATGACCGAGAGGTCGACAGGTGTGGTATGGGCAATGGCGTGGAGGAATGTAAGTTGCGGCATGAAGAGACCCAGGACGCCGGCACCAGCCAACCGCAGCAGGTCGCGCGGCGGCACCTTTTCGCGGGGCACCAGCCACGAGGCCAGCCAGAAAAGCAACCCCGCCACCAACGACCGCATGGCGAAGAGGACGATAGGGGCAATGCCTCCGTCGGTGGCAATGTCGCGGCACACCACGACGTTGATGCCGAAGATTATATAGGCCGCAGCACATGCTAAGTGGCCGACAGCCACTGAATTACCTGTATTCTTAACTTTCATCTGACGTCTGCAAAGATACTAAAAAATAACCATATCGTTTTTTTTTCGTACTTTTGCAGTCGGAAACATACACATATGAATCTATGAATATATTGTTACTGGGTTCAGGCGGCCGAGAGCATGCCATTGCATACAAAATAGCGCAGAGCACACGCTGTTCGAAGTTGTACATAGCCCCCGGCAACGCGGGAACCGCATCGCTGGGCGAGAACGTTGCGATGGACATCACCGACTTCCCGGAGATGGCCCGTTTTGTGATTGACCACCGTGTGGATATGTTGGTGGTGGGTCCCGAGGCACCGCTGGTGGCGGGCATCGCCGACTATTTCCACGAGCGGCCCGAGCTGCGTCAGGTACTCGTGGTAGGCCCCGGCGCCGCTGGAGCACGACTGGAGGGAAGCAAGGACTTTGCCAAAGACTTCATGACACGCCACAAGATTCCCACCGCACGCTACCAGACCTTCACAAGCGACACCCTGGCCGAGGCCGAGGCGTTCCTCGACACGCTGCCGGCACCCTACGTACTCAAAGCCGACGGTCTGGCCGCCGGCAAGGGGGTACTCATCGAAGACAACCTCGCCACCGCCAAAATCCACCTGCGCGAGATGCTCGACGGCAAGTTTGGCGCAGCCAGTGCCAGCGTGGTCATCGAGGAGTACTTGAGCGGCATCGAACTCAGCGTCTTCGTGCTCACCGACGGGCAGCACTACCTAATGCTGCCGAGTGCCAAGGACTACAAGCGCATCGGCGAGGGCGACACCGGCCTCAACACCGGCGGCATGGGAAGCATAAGCCCCGTGCCTTTCGCTGACAAGGAGTTTATGAAGAAGGTGGAAGACCGCATCGTGAAACCCACCGTGCGTGGACTGCGCGAGGACAAGATAGAATACCACGGTTTCATATTCGTGGGACTGATGAATTGCGGCGGCGAACCGTATGTGATTGAATACAATGTGCGTATGGGCGACCCGGAAGCCGAGAGCGTTTTCCCGCGCATCAAGAGCGATGTGGTGGAACTCTTCGAGCTGACCGCCAAGGGAAGCCTGGACCGCGCCACCCTGAGCGTCGACCAGCGGTCGGCAGCCTGCGTGATGATGGTGGCCGGAGGCTATCCCGAGAGCTACCGCAAGGGCGACGCCATCGACCTGGGCGAAGAGGCTCCGGATGTGACGGTGTTCCACTGCGGCACCAAAAAAGCGGACAACAAGCTGGTGACCAACGGAGGCCGCGTCATCTGCACCACGGCCCTGGCAGCCACTCTGCCTGAAGCCATACTGAAAAGCTACAACCGCGTCGCCACTATCACGTGGGACGGCAAATACAACCGTCGAGACATAGGCCAGGACGTGCTCAAACTGATGCAGTAGGAGTCTTGGGGTCATAAGTGCGGAACACCACAAGCCAGCCCTCGGTACGGAGCGAAAACTCCGAGCCGAGGGTTTCGTTTAAGGTGGCGTTCCACCAGCGGCGTGCACAGAAAGCGTCGAGGGGCCATTTGAGACCGTCGCTGTTGATGGGAGCCTGCGGGTCCATGGCAAAGACAGAAACCTGCTGGCCGGGGAAAGAGGGGAAAGTGCGCTGCCCGGTCATGGCGCAGAAACGTCCGTAGTCGGTGAGCATCTCGATATCGGCGCCCGAATGCTCCTCAGCGAAGGTGACAAGGTAGGAGATGTTGCCCAGGGTGTGGTCTTCGCGCTTGCCGGTGGCACCGAGGAGTTGAAAGTTGAAAGTGGATAGTGGAAAGTTGGTGGTGGCCCAGTCCATAGCTTTGTGCAGGTCGTTGTAGTCCTGCTCGTCGACCTCAATCCAGCGGCTGCCGAGAGTTGTTTTGTCCGCCTCAGACAGGGAGTCGCCATCGCCGACGACCACAAAGGGAATCTCCTCTTTCCACTTTTCGCTTTCCGCTTTCCACTGCCCATAGGCACTGTCGCAGCACACGACAAAGTCCGCCTCGCGGAGAGCCTGCAAGGGCACGGGGTGTGTGGGGAAGTCGCCCGCCGCCAGTATCACTATATGCTTAGTCTCTTCCATCTTATTATTCCCATGATGCAGAACACCTCGTAGACGGCATACATCACCGCCGACGCCGCGTATCCGGTACGTATGTAGATATATACCAAAATGGGCTCACTGACGAGCCAGAAGACCCACTGCTGCCAGTATTTCTGCGAGAGCATCCACATGCCCACGATGCCCAGGGCCGCCGAAAGGCCGTCGAGCCACGGCAGGGTGGCTTCGCCCAGCAGGCCCAGCAACCATCGGAACACGAGGGTCAACACCACCGTGGCAGCGATGAGCCATGGCCAGAACCTCCCGGGGCAGCTGGCTATAGGCCGTTCCTCCTTTTCTTTACTCTGAACTATTCCGCGCCACACCAGTAATCCATATATGGAAATAAGGAAGTCATAGATGCAGATGCTCATATTGGCATACCATCCTATGCGGAAGTTGATGACGGCATAGAAGGCTGCCATCAGCAGACTCGACGGCCAAAGCCACCGGCTGGCCTTATACTCGCTGAATATAAAGACCAAGCCGATGGCTGCGCCGACGATGTCGAGAATATTCATTTAGAAGCGGTAGATTATACGACCCATAAAGTTGATGCCGGGCTGCTGGAGCCAGCCACGACTGTGATAATAGTAGTTGGTCGAGGGATCGCTGTAGTCGTCAACCCAATCGCCCACCCAGGCCGAAAGGCGGTACTGGTGGTTGAGCACATTGTTGACCAGAAGCTGGGCCTCTATCTCGTTGGTGCCACGGAGGTGCCAGGTGTAGGAGGCACGGAAGTTGAGCAGGAAGTAGGGGTCGATGGCGTAGCACTCGCGGCCCGTATTGTCGGCATACTGCTTGCCGACATACT
>JAEEGL011174368.1_pt1 | contig 26890 bp, 38 predicted proteins | sample 9134231 | NCBI WGS metagenome assembly JAEEGL01 (sample SAMN16246548, study PRJNA631951) | gut metagenome | biome: gut microbiome; feature: rumen; material: fiber-attached | host: Bos | place: Iran: Karaj | collected 2018-10 | reverse complement strand
CAAACAAAAATACAAAAAGCAATAGATAACTTAAAAGGACATTATACAATAATTATTATTGCACATAGATTATCAACAATTGTTAATTGTGACAAAATATTCATTTTAGAAGATGGAAAAATATCTGATTTAGGCACACACAAAGAATTGATAAAAAACAATAAATATTATCAAAAATTATGTGAAACAGAGTTATTAGAAAAGGATAAAAAATAACCGTACTAATTTTTTTCGAAAAAAGGTAATTTTTGAACCACTTTAGATACCTTTTAGATACCTTTTTCCGGTATTTTTAAAAGATAATAAATATGGTATAATTATTACAGGAGTTGATAATATGACTAAAATGATAGTTGCTATAGGTGGAGGAGAAAATGGAAGGATTGGTTCAGATGGAATAAGAGTTCCTTATGAAACTGGTAATCAGGATAAAGAGATAATAAGATTAACTGGAAAAGAACATCCTAATTTCTTATTAATAGCACATTCTCAACCATTAGAAAGACAAGAAGGATATTTTCAAGTAATGGTAGATATTTATGAAAAAAAATATGGTTGTGTATGCAAAGATTTAAAAAGTGATAAATTAACTGACAAAGAATACGTAAAAAGTTTAATAGATTGGGCTGATATCATATATGAAGGTGGAGGAAATACTTTAGATATGATTAAGCTTTGGAAAGAAACAGAATTTGACAAAACTCTAAGAAAAGCATGGGAAGATGGTAAAGTTATGTGTGGCGTTTCTGCCGGAGCTAATTGTTGGTTTAAGGAATGTTCTTCAGATTCACTTAAAATAAAATATGGTGATGATCAGCCATTAATTGGTATGGAATGTTTGGGCTTTGTTGATGGTTTATTTGTTCCTCATTGTGATGCACCAGGAAGAATAGAAAACGTTAAAGAATTATTAAAAACTAGTGACCAAATAGGATTATCTATGTCTAATTGTACCGCTCTTGAAATTATTGATGACCAATACAGATTAATTACAAGTGATGCTTCTTATCATAATATTGAAGCATATGGATTAAAATCATATTGGGAAGACGGAGAATATTTAGAAGAAAAAATTGATACATCACAAGAATTTAAACCATTATCAGATTTATTAAGTAAAAACATAGAAAGAAATAAAATAATAAAGATATAATACCTATAGGAGTTGATACTATGAATCTAAAAATTAGGGAAGCCAATATAAATGATATAGATAAAGGATTATTAGAAGTATTTATTGAAGGATATAGATATCATCAAAAAGGTAGACCTGATATTTTTATAAATATATCAGATGAAGAGTTAAAAAATGATTTAATTCACAATCTTGATAATTTAAATACAATAATAATTTTAGATGATGAACATATAGTTGGATATTTATCATATGTAATAAAAAAACACCATACTAAAAAAATGAATGTTGATCAACTAATAATTCAAGAAAAATATAGGGGAAAAGGCTTAGGAAAGAAACTAATGGATGAAGCAAAGAAAATTGCTAAAGAAAATGGTTGTGATAGATTAGAATTAAATTGCTGGCTATTTAACGAAAATGCATTAGCAATGTATGAACATATTGGATATAATAGACAAAGAATTATATATGAATTAAAAATATAATTATTATGGATATGATAATTACGAAATGGAACTCGTGGTATGAAGCGATAATATTAAAATAATCAGTAGGAGAAATCCTACTTTTTTTATTAAAAAAACTATTATTATTAAATAATTATGCTATAATACTAAGAAGGAGGGTTTTATGGATAAAATTACAAGTATAAATGAAGAATTAAAAGTAAAACAAATTGTTGAAGATAACAAAACAAATGTTTATGTTATAGATGGTGATAAAGAAACACTACTATTATCTGATATGAAAAATAAAGATAATTTCTGGACTAGATGGGTTTGTAATGACTATTATATAGTAGCATATTCAAGAGGTTGTATGATAGAACAAATACCTATTGTAATAGAATCAGCCTATAGTATAAAAGATAAAAAATTAGTTGATTTATCTAATTATAAAATTAAAGAATTACTAGAATATATGATAATTATGAAAAAAGGATTTGATTTATCCATGGTTTTATCTGAAATAAATACTTCTGACTTAGGACTTCTAAAAAAGGAAGAAAAACCTATTTTAAGAAACTACTTAACATCAGGAAATAATAATATTCCTCATGAAGATATAGTTAATTATATTTTAAAATCATATCCAGAATTAAAAAAATATAAAGACTTAAATAAAATATTATCTGTATTAGATTATAGAATTATTGAAGAAAATATTGATACTACAACCTTCTGGTTTCATTCAATGCCTCAAGATTTATCTTTCATAGAAAACAAACCTAAAAAAAGAATATTAAAAAAAGATAGAAATTAATTCTATCTTTTTTTAATATTCTTTTTTAAGCTTTGTTTAAGGAACAAAACATATACTTATTCTGTAATGCAAAAAAAGAAAAAGGTGATAAAGTAACTCTAAAAATAAAATATATAAATAAAAATGAATATAAAGAAAAAGAAATAACCATAACTCTAAATTAAAATAATAAGCAGGAATTATCCTGCTTATTTTTATTATAAATATGATATAATCTATATAAGGAGTTGATATAATGGCAACAACAAAAGACTATAAAGACTTTATATTAGAACAACTATACTTACTTGACGATATAACCTGCAAACCAATGATGGGAGAATATATATTATATTATAAAGGAACAATATTTGGTGGCATTTATGACGATAGATTACTAGTAAAAATAGTAGATAATAATAAAAAATATAACATGAAAGAAGCTATTCCTTATCCCAAAGGAAAACCAATGTATTTAGTAGAAGATATAGATAACACAGAAATATTAAAAGATATAGTATTAGATACTTATAAAGGAGTTATAAAATGAGTAAATATGATTCCCTATGGAAATATGTAAAAGAAAACAATAAAGACGAATACAAACTATTTTTTGAAGAAGTAAAAAAAATAGTCGGATTTGAATTTGACCATGCCTTTCTAACTTTTAAAAAAGAACTATTAGACTATGGCTATGAATTCAAAAAACTATCTCTAAAAGAAAAATGGGTAATGATTGTAAAAAAGAAATAAAAAGGAGAATTATAAATGAGTAAAAAAAAGAAAAACAACAAAAAGATAGAATTAATACTTGGAATTATCCTAGCAATACCAATCTGTGCAATTGTTTCAAGGATACATTATGATGCTGCATTGCTCCTATTTGCGCCAGCATTATCAACAATACCCCTTATTATAGGGATAAAAATAGCCAATAAAAACCTAAAAATCAAAGGAACTGACGACATTAGTCATTGGATCATTATTATCAGTATTCTTTCTATAGGTATAAACCTATTTATCTTTGAAAAAGATATAGGTGGTATCTTTTGGACACTTTTAATATGTCAAATACTAAGTATAATAAGTAGAATACTATATTATTTCTTTTATAAAAAAATTGCTGGAAAAGAAAAAGCTATTATATTTCTTATTACTTACATATTCTTAGTGTTAATGATAGACAGATTTATTATTTCAACAATATTATTATTTTTTTAAAATAAAAAGAAGTAGATTATTCTACTTCTTTTATATTTATATTCTTAAGACCCATATTTTTCTTAAAATTCTTAATTTGTGTCTTATTAAGATTATTTAAAACACATACATCTCCACCACTCTTAGGATCATTTACCCATATTTCATAACCATTATTATTATTCATATGATGTATAAAAGATGTCTCAATATATTGACCAGTAGTATCAGGATTTTTTCTTAATTCCTTAGCTTGTTTCCTAGTAAGATTCTCATTCTTATAACAAATAGGGCATATTTTTTTATAACTAGCTCCTATAGGTATACAAGGTATAAACATTATATGAATCCATTTGCTAGTCTTTAATAATCTAGACTTATAAGTATGATGACAATTCTCACACTCATGTTCTTCACCAAAATACCCTAGTATCTTATTAAATATCTTTACTCCATAAATAATCATAAAATCACCCAAGAAAATTATATCACAAAATAATAAAAAATAATATAGAAAAAAAATAATAAATGATATATAATAAGTATAAAATGTATAACTAATTATACATATAAGGAGGAAACATGAATAACAAATACGTAGGTATAGCCAAAGTAGGAGAAAAAGGCCAAATAGTAATACCCAAAGAAGCTAGAAATATGTTTAATATTAAACCAGGAGATTCAGTAGTAGTATTATGTGATAAAGAGAAAGGAATGGCAATTCTTAAAGCAGACGTATTACAAGATACAATGGATAAGATAATGCCAGGAAAATAATATGAATTCAATTGAAACAAAAAATTTAACTAAGAAGTTTAAAGAAAAAATAGCCGTAAACGAAATGAATCTCCAAATAAAAGAAGGGGAGTTATTCTCCCTTCTAGGAACTAATGGAGCTGGTAAAACAACTACTATTAAAATGCTATCAGGACTAATATTACCAACAAGTGGCGAAATAACAATTGAAAAAATGAATATGAAAAAAGATTCACTTAAAATAAAAGAAATTCTAAACGTATCACCTCAAGAAACAGCTATAGCACCTAATCTTACTGTTAAAGAAAACTTAGACTTTATGGCAGGAGTATACCAAATAAAGAATAAAGAAAAGAAAATAGAAGAATTAACTAAACTATTTAAATTAGAAGAAGTACTAAATAAAAAATCTAAAACCCTATCAGGAGGATGGCAAAGAAAAGTATCTATCGCTATTAGTCTAATTAACGATCCCAAAATACTATTCCTAGATGAACCAACATTAGGATTAGACGTAATAGCAAGAAAACAACTATGGAAAATAATTGAATCACTAAAAGGGAAAATAACTATTATCTTAACAACCCATTATATGGAAGAAGCAGAAAGTCTATCAGATAGAATAGGTATAATGGTAAATGGAAAACTAGTAGATATAGGTTCCCCTAAAGAACTAATAAAAAAGACTAAAGCTAAAAACTTTGAAGATGCCTTCATATCTATTGCAACAGGAGGTGATCTATAATGCGAATGTTAAACTTTGCTAAAAGAAATTTTAAAGAACTAATAAGAGATCCCCTTAGTTTAGTATTTGAAATACTATTACCAATATTTCTACTATTTATCTTTCAACAAATAAAATTACCAGACGAAACGTATAAACTAGAAAATTTTACTCCAGGAATAATTCTTTTTGGTTTTTCCTTTATAACACTATTTACATCTACTTTAGTAGCAAAAGATAGATCATCATCACTACTAATTAGATTAGGAACATCACCAATGAAATCAAGTGACTATATTTTAGGATATATTATATCTCTAATACCAATTATTCTAATTCAAGATATCCTATTCTTTATTACTGCTATACTACTAGGATTAAATATTAGTATTAATATTATCTATACTATTCTAATATCTATAATAGTTTCTATCTTATTTATCACTCTAGGTATTTTAATCGGTAGTTTAGTAACCGAAAAAGCATCTGGTGGTGTTGGAAGTATTATTGTTCAGTTAGTATGTTTTACTAGTGGAATGTATTTTTCTAAAGAATTAATTGGCAAAGCCTTTGCTAAAATATGTGAAATATTACCATTTGAAAGTTCTCTAAATATAATAAGAGGAATTCTAAATAACAGTTTAAATATAATAACCCCAAGAAATATAATAACATTTTCTCTATATACAATTATAATTCTTATAATAACAATAATTACCTTCAAAAAGAAAATGGTAAGTGATAACAAATAAATATGATATAATAACCATAGGTGATAATAATGAGTTACATAATGAATTTAAGAAAAAAAGTAGGCCATGAACCAATAATAAATACAGGATCAAGTATTCTAGTATTTAATGATAAAAAAGAAATACTACTAACCCTAAGAAATGATACAAATAATTGGGGAATACCAAGTGGTGGTAAAGAACTAAATGAAACACTAGAAGAATGTGCCATAAGAGAATTAAAAGAAGAAACAAATCTTAATACAAGTAATTTAGAATTACTAACTATTTTATCCGGAAAAGAATATTTCTTTACCTATCCCAATGGTGATCAAGTAGACTGTGTTATCGCTTTATATAAAGTAAAAAACTATAGTGGTAATTTAAATACAAATGATAACGAAAACAAAAAATTAAAATTCTTTTCTCTAGATAATTTACCAAATATGGAACCAAGTACTAAAATAATAACTAGTAAAATAAAAAATCAAGAAATAAAACTATAAGCAGGATTTCCTGCTTTTTTTATTAGACACAACTTTACTATTAAAAAAATAAATTATTTGCCTTTTATTACCAATTAAGATATAATTATATTAATAATAGGAGGAGTGTATGAAAAGAAAAATAAGTATATTATTTGTTTTAATATTTGCAATTATATTATTTCCCCAAACTATCCATGCTGCTACATCACTTGATTCTGTTCTAAAAGATGGAAAATTAGTAATACCATCAGTAACATTTGAAAATAGTAATATAGCAATGGATACAATTTATTCCTATTTCTATGATACATTACAAAAAGATGATTTAGGAGTAAGTAACTGTAATACAAATTACACACACTGTACATTATCAAATGGAGAGGACTCAAGAGAAGTAGACGTAGTCTGGGAATATGATCCAAACATCAAAAAAATAGTAGAAGCTATTGCAGCCAAATATCCCCAAGACAAAACAGTTTACATTGTTGAAGACTTTGAAATTCTAAATAAGCATATTAATGGTGGAAATATTATTAGTAACTCTTTAGAATTTAAAAAGAACATTCAATACAAGAATTTCTATATTGATCAAAGAGGTGGTGGAGGACCTGAACTTACTGATAGTGCTATCGGCATGCTTAAATTTAAAGTAGATGGCACTCTATATTGGAAGGGAGAAAGAGATCCACAATTTATAAGTCGTGACATCGTTTACGTGAAAGAAGATGTTGATGACGTTGCAGCAGCTCTTCAAGCAAGAATTGAAAAACTATTCCCAGATCATACTTTTGAAGTATCAGTAACTGACGATACTATTCAAAGAATAATTACTGACTATATTAATGATGCAACAGAAAGATATAATCAATACCATGATCAATTTGTTAATGATGGTTATGCTACACTAGAAGACTTTCTAGCAATACAAAATGACTACGATTTCTTAGAAGGAGCAGAAGAGTATCTATATGATATAGCAGTTGATGATGCATTCGGTTTCCAAGTAGCTGTAAAGAAAGATAGCTCTAAAGCAGTAGAAAAAATAGACTTCATAACTAATGACGTTTTAACTAATGTTACAATAAAATTAATTGGAACAGCTTCACAACTACCTGTCGACACCAAAATAGAAGTAGAAAAAATAACTAGTGGTGAAGATTATCAAAAATTAATTAAATTACTAAACGTAACTAACAGTGAAACATATGATTTAAAACTATATTCAAAAAGCCAAAACAGATACATATCTGAATTAGAAGATGGCAAATTTGAAGTAAGAATACCTATAAGTGATTCCCTAAAAGATAAAACCCTAACTGTATATTATGTTGATGGAGACAATAATATAAAAGAATATACAGTAGATATTAATAAAGAAGAAGGATATGCATCATTTATAACTGATCACTTTAGTGTTTATACTATAGCAGCACCTAATGAAGAAAAAGAAACAAATCCAAATACTGGAGACTTAATAAAGAATAATATAATAATCTTATTATCAAGTCTAATAGGATTATCTACAATAAGTTTATATATGAAAAAAAGATTTAACTAAAACTATTGAGTAATCAATAGTTTTCTTAATAAAAGAATGATATAATTACTATGAAGGAGTGATAACATGAAAAAAAAATTTGGAGAATTAAATATATCTTGGAAAACAATCATTATATCTGCTATTTTAGTAGCAATATATACAGCCCTAATGGCTATAATACCTGCTTTAGAATATACTTCATTTCATAGTATAGTAGTAACCTTTGAAGTATGGATACTATTCGGTATTATAATTATTATGAATAGCAAATCCAATAAAGAATCAGCTTTAAAATGCTTTGTATTCTTCCTAATAAGTCAACCATTAATATATCTACTACAAGTACCATTTAGTAGGTTAGGATGGCAATTACTAGGATATTACAGAACCTGGTTCATTTGGACATTATTATGTCTACCAATGGGTTATATTGGTTATTACATTAAGAAAGACAAATGGTGGGGTTATTTAATACTATTTCCTATAATACTATTACTAGCATATTCCTATAACACATATTTATCAGATTTTATGTTTAATTATCCAAAATATATATTAATAGTACTATTTTGTATAGCATCTATGATTATTTATCCACTATACCTATTTAATAACAAAAAAATAAAAAGAACTGGTCTAATCATAAGTATTATAATAATTATTATATGTACTATTATAAATATTATTAATCCACCAGTTTATAATACTATAATCATGGGTAGCAGTGAAGAAAATCCTTTTAATGATACCTATAAAGCATATTTAACTGATAATAAATATGGTAAAGTATATATTATTTATGAAGATGCTGTAGAAGACTATATGATAAAAGCAGAATTTAAAAAAGAAGGAAAAACAACTATGATAATAGAATCTCCTGATGGTGAAAAAAGAGAATACGAACTAACAATAAAAAGAGATACATATGATATAAAAAGGAAGTAAGAATATGAATATAAAATTAATAATTATTATTGCCGTAATAATATGTTTATTACTAATAATACCAATCTTTAATCCAATAAAAAAACCAGATAACCAATTAGAACTAACATATAAAATAAGTGCTGGTATACCATTTAGATGGGAATATGAAATAGAAGATGAAACTATTGTAAAGTTTGTCAAAAGCTATGTCAAAAAAGACTATAACACCGGAGGTAAAACAGGAGCACCCATCTACAGAAATTATGTCTTTGAAGGACTAAAAGAAGGAACAACAACTATAACATTCAAATTAGTCCATATTACTGATGAAGAACCAAAAGTAGCATCTACGGAAGTACATAAAATTAAAGTAGGTAAAAATAATAAAATAACAGAGATTCATGAAAAGGAGTAATATGAAAGGAAAAATACTAATAATATTATTAATAATAATTCTAATTATTATAGTAGGTATTATATTACTAAAAAGAAATAAACCAACAAATATATCCAAAATAAAATCATTTAGTTTTTTCTATACCCAAGGATATGCTGTAAACGCTAGTATAAATTACGAACTAACATGTGACAACAACAAATGTCAAGCTCTAATTAAACAATATGGCGTTCCCTATGAAGAAGCAACTACAATAGATGTAGACAAAAAAGTAGAAGAAAAACTAATTGAAATAATAGAAAAATATGAAGTAAATAAATGGGATGGCTTTAGTAAAACAAATAAAAATGTTTTAGATGGTGATTCCTTCTCAATCAATATTAAAATGGAAGATGATAATAGTATTAGTGCTTCTGGATATATGTCTTGGCCTCAAAACTATGGTAAAGTAAGAGAAGAATTAGACAATTTATTTACAGATATTTATAACAATAAATAGCAGGTTTCCTGCTATTTTTATTTAAAGATGTAAATTATCCCAAAAATATGCTATAATAAAAACAATAAGGGAGTATCAATATGGAAGTAATTAATAATGAATTCGATTATTCAAATATTCTACCCACAGTAGAAGCAGTATCATACTTAGTTGAGTACTGTGACAAAATGAATCAACAACTAACAAAACTTGTATTAGAAGACGAAGAAAAGAATAAACAATTTAAAGAAGAATATAAAGAGTATATGTATAGAAAATCATATCGTCAAAATCTTGAAGTTCACATATATAAAGGATCTTTTTACAAAAGTATAACCTGTAATGATTACAAAACATTTGTATCTGCAATTAAGGATGGTAATCTAAATAATGTCGATAAATTAACAATCAATCTATCTCTAGACTATTCAAGAGGTAAATCAGGAAATTATGAAGAATACGAAAACTCATTTGTTATTGTATTTAGTCCATATAATATAAAGTTTATAAGAAAATCAAATCACAAAGAATCAAATATGAATAGCATTGAAAACCAAATAAATTCAATCTTAAAACAATTTCCAGTGGCAAACTGTATCTTTTGCACTAAATAATAAAATGGAGTGATAATATGTATAATGATACAATAAAAGTTGCTAACAAAATAATATCCGATAAAGACTTGATGGATATATTTCAAAAAATGGATGAAGGAATAAAAGAAAATAATAGAATATCTAGACAAGAAATAATTCAAAATGAAAAATATGCCAGAGAATATCAACATTGGACTTGTAAAAATTTTGAAGGTTCTTTTAAATGCAACTTTAATTTCTATGATGATACCAGAGTAGAAGTTGACAATTACAATTCTTTTATAACAATATTTAATAGTAGATTACAAGAAATAAAAGACTTATGGATAAGATATCATTACAGCTATACCATTCAAGATGGTAATAACTTATCATATGTTCACAAAAGTATTAATATGTCAATTTATGAAAACAAAATGGATATAGACATAAATCTAAGTAGTGAAGACGATAAAATGAATGACATCTTTGAATTAATAAAAACTAAAATACTAAACTCACCTGAAAGATATGATAGAATTATTAAAAAAAAGAATTCAATTACTAATAAAATAGGATTTGCTCAAGGATTTATTCCAAGTATAATTATTTGTACTCTATTAGCTGTTGTAGAACCAATAAGACATATCTATGGGACTACATATATACTATTTCCAATAGCAGTCCTTATATTATCTTATATTTTAGGAAATATAATCTTTTCAGCAAAAGTAGATAAATTATATGATTCAATTACACCAGAAAAAAAATATGCGGGATATGACTCAAATAAAGGAAAAAGTATTTATAAAGATGATATTGATAAATTCTTAGAAACTAGTGAAATAATTATTGGTAAGAATACTGACAATATCAAAAATAGAGAAGAAATAGATTCCCTAGAGAAAAAATTTAGCAAATTCATTCCAATAGAAATGATAGTATTAGCAGTATTATCTATAATTATGATTTTAATTGGATAATATAAAAAAGAATAGAAGAGGGATATAATGAAAAAGAAAAAACTAATATACGATACATACGAAAAACCTCCACTTAATCAGTGGATTATTCTCTCATTACAGCACGTTTTTGCTATGTTTGGCGCTACTGTCTTAGTACCAATATTAGTAAATAAAGCAGCAGGAGCAGAAATAATGAGTGTTCCAATAGCTTTAATATGTAGTGGAATGGGAACATTAATATATATAATATGTACCAAAGGAAAATCTCCCGTTTATTTAGGAAGCTCCTTTGCTTTTATTGCGCCTATAGCATCTGTATATCTAAAAGAAGGAGTATCAGGCTTTACCACTGGGATAATATCTGTTGGTCTTGTCTATATACTATTCTCACTATTAGTAAGATTCTTTGGTAAAAAGTGGTTAAATAAACTTTTACCACCAATTGTAACCGGACCAATGATTATTATTATTGGCTTATCTTTAGCACCTAATGCCATTAATCAAATAGGATTAGCTGATGGAGTAATAGTTTGGAAAAGCCTTTTGGTAGCTATTATAGCTTTCCTAATGACAGCCCTAGTAGCTATTTATGGTAAAGGATTTGTAAAAGTAATACCATTTCTTTTCGGTATAGTAATTGGCTACTACTTATCAGTATGCTTAGGATTAGTAGATTTCAGTTTAGTAAAAGAAACACCATTCTTTTCTTTACCAAAAATCCTAGTACCATTTAAAGACTATTCATTTAGTATGGTAGGATTACTAACTATGCTTCCTATAGCAATCGTATCAATATCAGAACATATCGGTGACCATATGGCCTTATCAAGCATAATTGATAAAGATCTAATAAATGATCCCGGATTAGATAGAACACTATTAGGAGATGGCTTATCAACCACACTTGCTGGATTAATAGGAGGCCCTGCTAATACAACATATGGTGAAAATACATCAGTAGTAGGTATGTCTAAAGTAGCTTCTGTTTGGGTTATTGGACTAGCGGCTGTAATATCAATATGTTTAGCTTTCCTAGGAAAGATAACAGCCTTATTCCAAACTATCCCTGATGAAGTTTTAGGCGGTGTATCATTACTTTTATATGGTTTTATATCTGTAAACGGATTAAAAGTATTAATTGAAAATAATGTTGATTTTAACAAAATAAGAAATGTTATTATTGCCTCAACAATGTTAATATTAGGTTTAGGAGGAGCAGTAATAACAATCTATACCAAAAACTTATCAGTATCATTAACAGGAATAAGTCTAGCAGCAATCGTTGGTATAATATTAAATCTTATCCTAAAAGAACCAGAAGAAGACTAGAAAGAGGGATTAATATGATTAGATTAGCAACTAATAAAGATATACCAACTATCTTAGAAATATATAATTATGCAAGAAACTTTATGAAAGAAACAGGTAATCCCAATCAATGGCATACTAACTATCCCAATAAAGAAATTCTAATTAACGATATTAATAATAAACAACTATATGTCTATACTGAAGATAACATAATCCATGGTGTCTTTACTTTTATAATAGGTCCAGACAAAACATATGAAATAATAGAAGAGGGATCATGGCTATCAAATGATACATATGGAACTATCCATAGAGTAGCAAGTGATGGCCAAACCAATGGATTATTAACTAAAATAATTAATTACTGTGAACAAAAAATACCACATTTAAGAATAGATACCCATAACGATAACAAAATAATGAAACACTTAATTACAAAGAATGGCTTTAAAAAATGTGGAATAATATATGTTGAAGACAATACTCCAAGAATAGCTTATGAAAAAATAAAATAAAAAGAAGTTTTAAACTTCTTTTTTATTTCTCTCTCCAAATATTTTAGTACCAATTCTAACATAAGTACTTCCTTCCTCAATAGCAATCAAATAATCATTACTCATTCCCATTGAAAGAACACTATAATTATACTTATTAGCTAGTTTTCTCATCAATCTAAAGTATTTTCGATTAGATTCCGGATTATCCGTATCTGGAGCTACACACATAAATCCCAATATTCTAATATTATTAAGCTTATTTATTTCTTTTATAACGTCATCTAATTCTAAAACACTAAAACCATACTTAGATTCTTCAGATGCTATATTTATTTCTAACAAGATATCCACAACGATATCTTTTTTTGAAGCTTCCTTATCAATAACCTCAGCTAATTTAACTGTATCAACAGAATGAATTAATTTAACCTTACCAACAACATCCTTAACCTTATTAGTTTGTAAATGCCCAATCATATGCCAATTAATATCATCAGGTAGTTCACTAAACTTAGAAACTAACTCTTGAACTTTATTTTCTCCAAAATCTCTAATTCCCAAATCATAAGCTTCCTTAATCATACTAACAGGTTTTGTCTTACTAACAGCAATTAATTTAGCATTACCAATATCTTTTAAAACATCTTTAATATTCTTTTCTATCACTTTAATTCACCATATCAATTATAACATATAATAAAGCCAATATCCATATTATTAAGTATGAATTTAAATAACAAATTAAAAGAATTAAAGATAGAAGAATTAATCTGGTTAATATATCTAGGAATAATAATATTAAGCTATTACTCCAATGATTTAGAAAGGAAATATTTCTTAACTAAAGATTTAAACAGTAAGGAACAATATAGAAAAATAATGATTTTAATATTTAGTATTCTAATAATTGTCTATTCCTATTTCTTTATTGATTCCTATGAAGGAATAAAAGATAGTAAAACATACTTATCATATCTATCATTTATATCTTCAACATTAATCCTAATAAGTGGTATTATTTTCCTATATATTGCTATTAACGATAAAGATTTAAATGTAGAACTTGCATTTAACTAGAATATAATATAATGGTGATAATATGTATAACATAGAAGATGCTATAGCAATCTCTAAAATATTAAACCTTAACTTTAACAATTTTTCCCTAGAAGACTTTTTAGAAGGAATAAATATTGAATTAGAACACGGACTAATAAATCCATCTACTAATATAACTAATGATGACTTATTACTAACTGCCAAAATAGCCTTAGCTCACCTTAACGAATATCCCAACTACTATAATCAAGAATATGGACTAAAAAACTTTGAAAGATATCTAAAAACTAGGCTATAAAAAGAAACTGTATAAAATAAAGAAAAATAACATAATATTATCTTGTAGTAACCAATTTAGATGGTAAAATTTGACTTTTTTGCATATTTTTGATAAAATATTAAACGTCCGTCTAAAAAAGGAGAGGAAAAAATGAAAAAGTTGATTGACCCGCTCTCGGTTAAGAGAGTGATCAAAAAGAATATATCTAAATATAAATATGCTGCTATATTATTATTCTTAGTAGCATCAATCGCAACAGTAACTTATAACGTTTGTGAAATCCAACATAGACAGGAAGTATTTGACAAATTAGACGTAACTTTTACAGAAGTAAAAGCTATCGAGTATGGTACTCCAGACTATGACCCTATAGCCTTAGTTGAAGACGTACCATATGGTAAAATTGTTAATTACACAAATTACGTGGATACAAATTCTATCGGTACCCAAACTCTAATGTTTGTGGTAGAGGACGAGAACGTCGCTAAAGTAATTAATGTTGAGGTTGAAGTAGTTGATACAGAAAAACCTGAAATTAATACTAGTGAAGAAACAATATCTATCGAAGAAGGTAACGAATATAATATTAAAGATAATATTAAGTCCGTAATCGATAAAGTCGATGGAGAATTAGAATTTGTTGAAGCCGAAACAGAAGAACAAAAAGCATATTATACTATTTCAACTGACTTAGATACTAATGCTGTTGGTAATTATACTGTTAGTATAAAAGCTGTAGACAACAGTGGTAACGTCAATGAAAAAAGCTATAATATCAATGTTGTTGAAAAACCAAAACCTGTTGTCGTATACTATAGTAACAATATGAATAATAACGCTGTACCAACAGTAGATACATCTTCAGTTGTATCAGCTGCTTATTCATTCGTAGGTTATTACTATACACCAGGTGGAGCTAGTCCAAGTACTGGATTTGACTGTAGTGGATTCGTTCAATACATCTATAGCTTATTTGGTAAAGATGTTGGTAGAACAACTTCTGCCCAAGCCAATGTCGGATATGGTATATCAAGAGAAAACATGCAACCTGGAGATATAATCGTATGGAGTGATAACGGATATTATCCAACTCACTCAACATTATATATAGGTGACGGTTTAATGATACACGCTGCTAACTCTAATGATGGAGTAATAATCAGTAGTGTTGATGCTTGGGATACATATGCCGGAGATATTGTTGCAATTAGAAGGGCATAACAAAATATATTTAGAAAATAAAAGAAAGTAACGCAAAGTTCTTTCTTTTTTTTTGATAATAAGTTATAATATAAATTGTAAGTAAGGAGTGTTTTTTATGGAACAGAAAGAACTAAAAACCCTATATTTAAATATGAAAAACGATCTAGAAGATATCTGGAGGTCTCTTTGACTTAGATAGAAAACAAGAAGAAGTAGAAATACTAAATAATAAAACTAATAATCCAAATTTTTGGAACAACAAAGAAGAAGCTAATGAAATAATAAATCAAATAAACGATTTAAATAAACTAATTACACCAGTTATAGAATTAAAAGATAATATCAATAACAATATTGATTTACTAAACGCAAAAGTACTTGATAACGAATTTATAAATCTAGTTGAAGAAGATTACAAAACATATCAAAAAGAATTAGAAGAATTAAAAATTACAACATATCTATCTGGAGAATATGACAAAAACAATTGCTTACTAGAAATCCACGCTGGAGCTGGCGGAACCGAATCCTGTGATTGGGTAAGTATGCTTTATCGTATGTATACAAGATATTTAACCAAAAAAGGTTATAAAATAGAATTAATAGATAAACAAGACGGTGAAGAAGCAGGAATAAAAAGCCTAATGATAAAAGTTGTTGGACACAATGCCTACGGCTATTTAAAAAATGAAAAAGGAGTTCATCGCTTAGTAAGAATTAGTCCTTTTGATGCCAACAAAAGAAGACATACATCCTTTGCTTCTGTTGAAATAACTCCTGAAATAAATAAAGACATAAATATTGAAATTAACGAAAACGATTTAAAAATAGATATCTTTAGAAGTAGTGGTCCTGGAGGACAAGGAGTAAATACAACTGATAGTGCCGTAAGAATTACTCACTTACCAACAGGAATTGTTATTACTTGTCAAAACGAAAGAAGTCAAATTCAAAACAAAGAACACTGCTTAGAAATATTAAAAAGCAAATTATATGCTTTAGAATTAGAAAAAAAGAATAAAGAAATATCAGATATGAGAAAGGGACAAATGGCTAATGCCTTTGGATCAGGAAAAAGAAGTTACGTAATGTGTCCATACACAAGAGTAATTGATAACGATTCAAAATATGAAACCAGCAATGTAAATGAAGTTTTAGATGGCAATTTAGACGATTTTATTATAGCGGGTTTAAGGAAGTGATACTTTGAAACTACATTTTTTAAGAAGAATAAGAGAAAAGAAAATAAACAACATATTAGACCAAATAGATAAAAGAGACTTAGTAAAAAGATACTCTCTATTACTATTAGGTTGTTTTATTGTGGCTTTTGCCTTTAATATCTTATTTGACCAATATGATATTGTTTGTTTTGGTATCTCTGGATTATCACTAGTATTTAAACAATTTGGTGTGCCTACATATATATTTATCTTAGCAGGTAACGTAATATTACTAACAATAAGCTTTTTTACTTTAGGAAAGAAGAAAACAAAACACGCTATTGTAGGATCTTTATTATATCCCATATTAGTTTATTTAACTAGTTTCTTAAAACCATTTTTTTGTTTTGAAGATGTTGAATTGCTAGTAATAGCAATATTTGGTGGAGTATTAACCGGATTAGGTTATGGTTTAATATATAAAACTAATTTCAATACTGGTGGAACGGACGTTATAACTGAAATAGTATCAAAGTATACTAAAATAAGTTTAGGTAAAGCTACTTGGGTATCAGATGGAATAGTAGTATTATCGAGCTTAGTCGTCTTCCCTGTGGAAAAAGTTTTATATGGATTTTTAGTCTTATACATAATTAGTTTTATGACCGATAAAGTAGTAATAGGCATATCCCAAAGTAAAGCCTTTTATATAGTAACCCAAAAAGAAAAAGAAGTTAGAGAATTCCTATTATCTATAGCAGATGGTGGTGTAACTATCATAAATGCTAGAGGAGGTTACTCTAACGAAAAAGAATCTCTTTTACTTGGAGTAGTTCCAACAAGACAATACTTTTTAGTAAAAGAAGGACTAAAAACCATTGATGATAAAATATTCTTTCTAGTATGTGACTCATATGAAGTAAGTCCAAGGAGAAAAAGACATGAAAAAAAGCCTTAAAAAAGTAGTAAAAAGTCTAGAAAGGGATACTTTATCAAAAAAGGGAGCTTTATTTATTTGGGGGATATTACTATATAGTGTATCATTTAGTTTATTCTATTCACCTAATAATATCGTAACAGGTGGATCAACTGGTTTAGCTTTAATAATAAATGAGATTTATAAAATAGATATAAGTACTTTTGTCCTAATATTTTCTATCCTAACACTAACGATAGGATATTTCCTATTAGGATTAGAAAGTACTATTAAAACAATAAGTGGCGTATTAATATTACCAGTATTTCTAAAATTTGGTAGTATTTTTCCTAACTATGTAAATTTAGGTGCTTTACCAATGTTTATGATTGTTCTATTAGGCGGAATAATAATGGGATTAGGTAATGGTATTATTTTAAGAAGTGGTTATTCTGTAGGAGGATTACAAACTATATACCAAATACTATACAAATACTTCTATATCTCAATTGGCACATCAACTCTTGTCATAAATGGAACTCTAGTAATGATAAGTGGTTTTATCTTCGGCTGGAATAGTGCCTTATATGCCATAATAGGATTATTTGTAGCATCTAAAATAACCGATAAAGTAATGTTAGAAACATCTATATCTAAATCATTCTTTATCGTAACAGACAAATACAAAGAAATAAACGAGTACATAATAACTATCTTAGGAAGAAGTGCAACTATTGTAAATGCCACTGGCGGATTTAGTAACAGTAAAAAGAAGATTTTAATGTGTGCTATTCCCACTAGACAATACTTTTTAGCTAAACAAACAATTCAAGAAATTGATGAAGAAGCCTTCTTCTTAATAACAGATACATACGAAATATTTGGTGGAATGTAAAAAAAAAATAAAATTAGACTTTATTGTGTTATAATAAACAAGTAGCTGTAAAGGTGGAATATATAATGGAGTTAATAAGAATAGAAAACGTACAAAAAACATATAAAAATGGAGTAGTAGCCTTATACGATTTTAATATAACTATTAAAAAAGGAGAATTTGTCTTTGTAATAGGAGCATCTGGATCTGGAAAATCAACTCTTGTTAAAATGCTATATCGTGAAGAAAAACCAGAAAAAGGTTCTATTATGATAGGTGGAATTAACGTAGCAAAATTAAAAAATCGTAAAGTTTACATATTAAGAAGAAAACTAGGTGTCGTATTCCAAGACTTTAAACTATTACCTAAACTAACAGTATTTGAAAACGTAGCCTTTGCTTTAGAGCTATTTGGTTATGACAAACAAGCAATTCAAAGAAGAGTATTAGAAGTATTAGATTTAGTAGGTTTAAAAAATAAAATTAGACAATATCCCGATCAATTATCAGGTGGAGAGCAACAGAGAGTAGTAATAGCAAGAGCGATTGCTAACAATCCAAAATTACTTATCTGTGATGAACCAACTGGAAATCTTGATCCCGATACCTCAATGGAAATAATGCATGTCTTAGAAAATATAAATAGATTAGGAACAACAATAATAATGGCAACTCACGATAGGGAAATAGTAAATAAATTACAAAAGAGAGTAATACTAATAGAACAAGGAAGGCTAAAGAAAGATTTCGAGAAAGGAACATACTATAATGAGAGGTATTAGAACATTTAGAAGATATATTAGAGACGCTGCTAAAAGCGTAGTCAGAAACTTTTCCTTATCCTTAGCCTCTATATCATGTATTACTATTACTCTAATAGTTGTAGCCTTTTCTATAGTTATAACATATAACGTTGAAAACTTTGCTGAATCAATCAGAAAAGACGTAACCATAGTTATATTCCTAGACAGTGATGCAACTAGTGATGATGCCTCTAGAATTGAAAAAGAAATAAAAGATACCGGTAATGTTGAAAAACTAACCTTTAAAAGTAAACAACAACAAGGTGAAGAAATAGCAGCTGAAAATGAAATATTTAAAACCATAATTGGTGAATGGACAAATGAAACAAATCCATTATTAGATAGTTTCCAATTAAAAGTAAAACATGTTGAAGAAATAAAAGATACGGCTTCTAAAATAAAAAATATTAGTAAAGTAAATACCGTAAGTTACGGTGAAGAAATGGTAGATCAACTAATAACAATCTTTAACGTTGTTAAAAAAGTATCTATCGCTGCTGTAATAGCCCTAATAATAGTTACAGCATTCCTAATAACTAATACAATTAAATTAGCTATTTATGCTCGTAAAAGAGAAATAGAAATAATGCGTTTAGTAGGAGCATCAAATCTATCAATCAAGATTCCATTTGTAATTGAAGGACTATTCCTAGGACTTCTAGGTTCTATTGTTCCTGTCTTAATTACAATATATGGATATAACGGATTATATGATTTCTTTGATGGAAAACTATTCAATTCTGTTTTAGCTAAACTAATTGAACCAGATCCATTTATCTACTTATCATCTCTATTACTAGTAGTAATAGGAATATTAGTAGGAATGTTTGGTTCATGGCAAGCAGTAAGAAAATATTTAAAAATATAAGAAGAAGGAGAATATTAATTATTCTCCTTATATTTTAAATAAATATTATATAACTTATTATAATTATCATTATCTAATAATAAAGAAGCATCATTAATAATATCATCTATTTCCATCTTACCATCTAGATAATTATTACAATTACTCTTAATATAATTATAACTAGCTAAAGCTTCTCTATTATTTAATACAATATCATTCTTTAAAGCAATATTTTTTAAATCATCAATTGACATATTACTTACATATTTTTTTATTACATACATATTCATAAAATCACCAATATATTATATGAATATATTTTTACATATTGTCACTTAAATATAATTGTATTTAAAAAACATTTTTGCTATAATTAGAATAGTTTCGAAAGGAGGATAATATGAAAAAACAGAAAAAAATTAAACTAAAAGGATCAAGTTTCTTTGACAAAAGAAAACCCATAAACAAAAAAAGAAAATCTAACGATACAAAAATAAAAATAGATAAATTATCCTCTAAAAAACCAATAAATAAAATATCTAAAACAACTAAGAATAATAAAAATAATGTCTATAAAAATACTAGACCACTAAATAATGCAAATAAAAATCAAACCAAAACAAGATATTTACCAGACATAATTGAAAAAAGATATGTCTTTATCATAATAATAACAATCTTAGCCTTTATATCTATAGGAGTAAGACTAGTAAAATTACAATTCCTAGAAACAGAAAAATACAGTAAAAAACTAGTAGAAGCTACAGAACAAATAATCGAAGGCTCATCAACTCCAAGAGGAAGAATTTATGATAGAAACCATATCCTTCTAGTAGACAATAAAGCTGTAAAAACAATCTACTATAAAAAAGAAGATAGAATAACAACTAAAGAAGAAATAGAACTAGCCTATGAAATAGCAAATATGATTAATGTTGACTATAGTAAACTATCAGAAAAAATGCTAAAAACATTCTGGTATAAAAATAACAAAAAAGAAGCAGAAGCCAAAATAACCGAAAAAGAATACCAGAAATATAAAGAAAGAAAATTAACTGATGACGATATAAATACAATGATATACGAAAGAATAACAGAAGAAGAATTATCTAAATATAACGATTTAGATAAAGAAGCAGCCTATATCTATTATTTAATGAATAAAGGCTATTCCTATGCTGAAAAAATAATTAAAAACAAAAACGTAACTGATGAAGAATACGCCAAAATATCAGAAAATATAGATACTTTAAAAGGATTTAATACCAAATTAGATTGGGAAAGAGTATATCCCTATAAAGACTACTTTCGAGCAATCTTCGGAAACGTATCATCTTCTAGTCAAGGAATACCAGCCGAATTATCTGATTACTACCTAAAAAACGGTTACAGTATGGATGATAGAGTAGGAATAAGTTATTTAGAATACCAATACGAAGAATATCTAAAAGGAACTAAAGCCAAATACAAAGTAAAAAATGGTACTTATGAACTTATAAGTGCTGGAGCAAGAGGAAAAGACTTAGTCTTAACACTTGATATTAATCTCCAAGTATTCCTAGAAGATACCCTAGCTAGAGAAGTACTAGCAACTAAATACGAAATAAACACCCAATACTATGATCACAGCTTTGCCATAGTATCAGACCCTAGAAATGGTGAAATACTAGCCATGGCTGGAAAACAAGTAAAAAGAGATGGTGATGGAAATTATTACATTACTGACTATACTCCCGGAATAATAACTACCTCTGTAACACCAGGATCAATAGTAAAAGGTGCCTCAATGATGGTAGGATATAAATACGGGGCTATATCCATAGGAGAATACCAGTTAGACGAATGCATAAAAATAAAAGCAACACCAGAAAAATGCTCGTGGCGTACCTTCGGATATATAAACGACATTAACGCCCTAGCATATTCCTCAAACGTCTATCAATATAAAACAGCAATTAAAGTAGGAAGAGGAGTATACAGATATGACGAAGCCCTATCGCTTGATGAAAGTGCTTTTACCAAATATAGAGATATGTATGCCCAATTTGGTTTAGGAGTAAAAACAGAAATAGACCTTCCTAAAGAAGGACACGGTTATTCTGGAAGTTCTAAACTACCAGGACACCTATTAGACTTTTCTATTGGTCAGTATGATACCTATACACCAATTGAAATATCACAGTACATAAATACACTTGCCAATGGTGGAACTAGACTAAAACCATATCTCGTAAAAGAAGTATATGAATCAAAAGACGAAAAAGTTCAAACTTTCAAAAACAAAATCTATTCCGCCGAACCGAAAGAACTAAACAAAGTTGATGCCGACAAACAATATATTGAAAGAGTAAGAGAAGGCTTTAGAGCCGTAGTAGAATACGGATTAGGAACAACCTATATGGGCGATTACCAATACATAGGAGCAGGAAAAACAGGAACCAGCCAAAGCTTTATCGATACCAATGGTGACGGAAAAGTAGATACCGAAACAATATCAACAAGCTTTATTGGTTATGCTCCATACGATAACCCAAGAATGAGTGTTGTTGTAATAAGTCCCGATGTTGCTATTTCAACTGCTGAAACTACAAGTTCTATCAATAGAAGATTATCTTCACAAATTGTAAATAAATACTTTGAAATTTACCAATAGTATGTTATAATATCCACATATGTGCTTAAAAGGAGGGAAATTATGGCTAAAAAATCAGAAAATAGAGTTTTAGTTACACTAAGTTGTAGCGAATGTAAAAACCCTAATTATAGAGTAAGTAAAAATAGTAAAAATACTGCAGACAAATTAGTTTTAAACAAATTTTGTCCAAAATGCCGTAAGACAACAGAACATAAAGAAACTAAAACAAAATAATTAAGGAAGTGAATTATTATGATAAACGTAAATGACTTCAGAACAGGATTAACAATTAATTACGATGGAAATATCTATCAAGTATTAGAATTTAATCACGTAAAACCAGGTAAAGGTGCTGCAATAGTAAAAGCTAAATTAAAAAATTTAAGAACTGGATCTATTGCTGAATACTCATTTGGTGCTGGAACAAAAGTTCCTACAGCTCACATTAATAAACAACTAATGCAATACCTATATTCAACTGGTTCATCTTATAGTTTTATGAATATGGAAACATATGAACAAATAGATATTGATGAATCACAAATAAAGAATGAAGTAAAATTCTTAAAAGAAGGATTAGAAGTATATGTTACTTTCTTTGAATCTGAGATGTTAGGACTAGAGTTACCAGAAAAAGTTGATTACAAAATTACAAGTACTGAACCAGCTATTAAAGGAAATACTGCAACTAATGCTACAAAAGATGCAACAATAGAAACAGGATTACTAGTACGTGTTCCATTGTTTATCGATGAAGGTGAAGAAATAATTGTCTCAACTAGAGACGGAAAATACGTTTCAAGAAAATAAATGCTGGTGATATTATGATTATTGATTTAACTAATTTAATTATTAATAAAGAAGACAATATCACACTAGATTTAGACCTTTCTTTTAATGAAGATTTATTAAAAGAAACAGCTATAAAAAAACTAATAAATACCAAGTTTAATGGAATAATAAAAAAACTATATGATGACGAATATGAAATATCTGGTACAATATCTGGAACAATGATATTACCAGACGATATCACTTTAGAAGATACTGAATACGATTTTAAAAGCGAAATTGAAGAAAAATTCATTGAAAATGATCAAAATATAGATAATAATTTAATAATTATTCAAAATAAACTTGATATTACAGACTTTTTATGGCAAAATATTTTAGTGGAAATTCCCATGAAAATAGTAAACAAAAAAAATGAAAATTTAACAATTCAAGGTAATGGATGGAGACTAACAACGGAAGAAGAATTAAAAAAAGACAATAATAACTCTCCATTTAAAGACCTCTTAGAGAAATTCCCAAAAGGAAGGAGTGAAGAATAATGGCAGTTCCATTTAGAAAAGTAAGTAAAACTAGCAAAAGAATGAGAAGAACTCATTATAAAGTAAAAGCTAACGGTTTAGTAAAATGTCCAAACTGTGGAGAAATGATTAGACCTCACAGAGCATGTCCAAAATGTGGATATTATAAAGGTGAACAAGTTACAAATAAAGAATAAGTCCTTAAGGGCTTTTTTTTGTTGCCTAATTATGATATAATTCTAAATAGTAGAAAGTAGTGAAAAGATGAAGAAAATATTATTTATTACACCATTAATTACTATATTATTAATAGTAAGTGCTATATTTATTAATAATATAGCAAAAGATAATAAAGAAACTAAAGAAAGAATTCTAACTATTGAAAAAACCTATCAAGAACTAAAACAAAATACTGAAGACTATAACAATATAAGAACTAAATTATCAGAAGATAATATCTATTACCAAAATAATTTTCTTGATAGCTATAACAAAATAATTACGGAATTAAATGAATACGATGAAATAATAAATAAAATAAATAATAATATAAATATTATAAATACTAACTGTAAAGGCCGTTTATATAATGATAAAGAAACAAATAATATTTGTTCTAAATACAAAAAAACATATGAACAAATGATAAATATTTATCTAAATGATATTGAAAGTACCAATAATATAATAGAATCATATAATAAAGAAAACGATAATAAATTAGAAACATTTAAATCAAAATATATATTTGACTATATAGATTACGATAAAGATGGCATCTATTTGGAGAAGAACCAATGAAAAAAGGAAAAATAATATTTATATCAATATATATAATTGGTCTAATGACTCTAATAATACTATTATATGGTCCCTATAAAGGATTTAGAAATTGGTTAGTAACTACTGCTATGACTACTATGAATCACCAGTATCTAGCAACTATGTTTTATAACGACAAATCAATAACTAAAATACTTAATGAAAACACTATGATTGAATCAAATGACAATACTGATTTATTAGAAATAAATACTAATAGTATTTCCAAAACAATCTATGAAGACGAATACGATAAAGAAATACTAGAACACGATTCCGATGCTATCTATAAACTAATTAATATTAAAGGAAAAAACTATTCCGGCTATTTAGTAGCAATCTACGATCCCTCAAAAATAAAAGTAGCTGTAAGTAAAAATATCGGTTATGACGGAGAATACCTAATCGATATGGCCAAAAGAGAAAACGCTGTTGTTGCCATAAACGGAGGAGGATTCCTAGATGCTGAAGGAAAAGGAACTGGAGCAGAAGTAGAAGGAATAATTATTAAAGAAGGAAAAATAATAAATAGAAATAGATATACTAGACTAGGAGGAATTATTGGTTTTACAACCGATAACAAACTATACCTAGGAAGAGTATCCAGTCCCGAAGAAGCATTAAATTTAGGAATAAGAGATGCCGTTGAATTTGGACCATTTCTTATTATTAATGGAGAAAAATCTAAAGTAGTAGGAAACGGGGGTTATGGCCTTCATCCAAGAACAGCAATTGGACAAAGAAAAGATGGAATAGTATTATTCCTAGTAATAGACGGAAGAAGACTAAATTGCATTGGTGCTGATATGAATGATTTAATTGAAATAATGGCCAGATATAAAGCCTATAATGCCGCTAACTTAGATGGTGGCAATTCCAGTGCCTTAATAATTAATAATAAACTAATAAATCACCCAATAAATTGGGATGAAAAAGAAGATACAAGACCAATCGCTGACGGATTTATTGTAGTAAAATAAACAACAAAAAAACAAAAAATTCTTAAAAATATATTTTTTATTGTACAAATAATGAAATTATGTTAAAATTGTAGTATAATCAAAGATAGGAGATGAAATAATGGCATTAAGTAAATTTAAAAAAATGTTAGTAGATGACGATTATGATGACGATGTAGACGATGATACAAAAGAAATTAAAATCAAAGGAAAGAACGCAACTCCTGTAAGTAACATCAGTGGAAAAATGATTTTATTAGAACCACGTGCATATTCTGAATCTCAACAAATAGCCGATCATTTAAAAAAGAAAAATACTGTTGTTGTAAATATGAAGAGAGTAACCCCTGATCAAGCTAAAAGAATAGTAGATTTCTTAAGCGGAACAGTATATGCCCTAGAAGGAGATTTACAAAAAATCGGTGCCGGAATATTCTTATGTACTCCAAAAAATGTTGACGTTGAAGGCGCTATAACTGACGACGAAGACAAAGCAAAAGGCAAAAAGAATAATGATGATGACGAATATATAGAATGGTAAAAGAAAAGTGGTGTAATTATGAAACGCTTTAGCATTGTTAATAACGGTTACAACATTGAAGAAGTAAACGAGTTTATTGATGTCGTAATAAAAAAATTAGAACAACTAAGTGCCGATAACAGCAATTATTTGTTTCAATTAGACGAATTAAGAAAACAAATGGAAGAAGAAAAAAACAAACAAGATGTAACAAACAATAATCCCGAATTAGAAGAAAAAGTAACCAAAGCCCTTTTAGCAGCCCAAGAAACAACTGATAAAATGAAAGAACTAGCTAAAGAAGAAGCAGACTTAATTGTAAGGGAAGCTAAAGATAATGCTAACGCCATAATTCAAGAAGCCCTAATTGATGCTGAAAAGAAACAACAAGAATATACCACACTAAAGAAAGACTATAATGTCTATAAAGCCAAAATAGAAGCTTTAATAAAAGCACAATTAGAATTATTAGAAAATGATAAAGAAGATAAATAAATATTGACTTTTATTATCTTTTTTTTTAT
>JAEEGL016767666.1_pt1 | contig 26891 bp, 19 predicted proteins | sample 9134231 | NCBI WGS metagenome assembly JAEEGL01 (sample SAMN16246548, study PRJNA631951) | gut metagenome | biome: gut microbiome; feature: rumen; material: fiber-attached | host: Bos | place: Iran: Karaj | collected 2018-10 | reverse complement strand
CGGCCTCAAAGAGAACGTCATCATGGGTCGCCTCATCCCGGCCGGTACCGGTCTCCAGGCCTATCGCTACCTCGATATGGTCGTCGAAGACAAACAGGATTAATTGATTGTTTATGGTTGCGCGGCTATGCGCCATTTGGCGCATACGCCCGCGCGGTTAACGCCGCTATCCCGTTGGGATACGCGGCGTTTTCTCGTTTTTGCACGCGCAAACCACCTATTTTTTTACAGATACCTTTTTTTTCGGCCGATTTATTTTCAATTGCCACAGATCATAGATGCATCCCCCACACATTCGAAACGCTCAGTTGTGGTTAGATGCTGCAGCAAAATGCAGGAACGGGAATGCACAACCAAATGGAGGTGTATCTATGGCTTTTGAACGGACAAAAATTCAACTCACGGCAGATGACAAGGCGTTTGTGCATTGGTATGATGCAAAATGCAAGCGGGTGCTATCGAACAAGATGGTACTCGCGTATCTGCTAAAGGCGACGATGCATGAATTCGCAAAAATCGAACCCGAGATAATTGCCAGGCGTTATATCGAGGGTACCCCCGGCGAGGAGAACGACTGTAAAAATATCAGGGGATTGCGAAACGAACGCGACTCGCCAAATCAGAATCCCAGCTTCTTCGACATCATTTTTTATGTTCTTTTGCCCGGCTCAAAACAAATTATACCGATATTTATCAATGTTGAAGCCCAAACCGAATATACCCCCGGTTATGATTTGCGTAATCGCGCAGTCTTTTATGCTGCATGTATGCTGGCAGATCAAAAAGACAGCGTATTCGAGAAAGACAATTACGACAATTTGTGCAAAGTCTGTTCAATCTGGGTATGTCCTGAACCTCCTAAATCCGTAGCCAACTCGATTGACAGCTATTCACTCAGACAACATGTGGTGTTTGGTAAATCATCCAAACATCCCATCGACAAGATACAAATCGTAATGGTTCACATTGGGACCGCAAAAGACAAAAATTATAAAGGCATTATGCCGATGTTGGACGTGTGCCTTTCAAAAAAAACGGACAAAGAAAAACAGAAACAAATCTAAAAAAAATTCCACCTTAATCTTGATCTGGAGGATGACAATATGACAGCTGGTGAGCAATTGGTATGGAAACTCAAAAAGGAAGCCTGGGAAGCTGGGGAAAAACAAGGCTGGGAAGCTGGGGAAAAACAAGGCTGGGAAAACGGAAAAATTGATGAAAAGCAGAGAATTGCCAAGTCTATGAAAGACAATCATCTCGATATAAACTTGATTGCGCAATGTACAAATCTCACGCCCGAGCAAATCGAAAAACTATAGAATCCCAAAGGGACAGGAGCGGATAAAATGCATCGTATATTACCGATTGGCCTGATAGCTTTAATACCTTCGTTTGCCTATGGATATGGCGAAGGTGCGGATATCCCCGAAGGATCACGGGTGATTCATTTGCTTACGAACGAAGCACGCACGAATACCAAAGAAGCGCTGGCATCTTGTGGCAGCAATTGTTCCGAAGGTCTGGATTGTCATGACGAAGTTCTGGCGCCGTTGTATTGGGACGATGGACTATATCGTGCCGCGCAGTTCCATGCGAATATGCTCAATGCGATCGATAGTTCCGAAAAGACGCCGTGTATGCAGCATAATTCGCCATGTAAGCTGCGAACTGACGCCGCGGCCAAATACCCATACATATGCGACGGTGCGCCAGGCTGCGCCTGTGAAAGCGGCACTGCAGCCTGTGGAAGCAGTGGAACCAGTACATCAGAACGCGTCAAAATGTTCGCAAGTGGCTATTCCGCTGAAAACCTGGCGTCGACTTCGTCGAAGCCATACGATGCCTTTATGCTGTGGCTGTATGAAAATGCCAATGGCAGCGGCTGTGAATGGAACACAAGCAATGGCCACAGATTTAATATTCTTGGGAAATCACGTAGTATTGGCGTTGGCTATACCAAGGCACGCGAAGGCAAATACTATGGCATTGCGTCTCAGGATTTTAGTGGTGCAGTTCCCAACGATCCTCCGGTGATCACAGCCGGTGCCGGTTATCGGGACAGCAATGATTTGTGGTTCAAGACACACTATTATTCAGAAACGCCTGCATCAAAAGTCACGGTGACGATAAATGGCGTCAGCAGCGAACTCACCAAAACACGTGGTACAGAGATGCATGGCGTTTATGGCTCAAAGGATATTGAAGAACCGCAAGCATGTGCGCAGTACTATTTCGAAGCGACAGACACAGCTGGTAAACTGACGCGTTTCCCTACAACCGGTGTACTGCTCTATAACTGTGACAGATCATGGTTGAGCGACAACAATGGCGATTCCGATTCTGATTGTTCTGCCTCCGTCAGCCAAACATCACGCCAGTCTGTGTTTGCAATCATTGCCGCGATAACGCTTTTGGCCTTTGGCTTCAGACGCAGAATGCGTGCATGATTATCGCCCTGAAGCCCGGGGTGGAACGAAGTGAACCCCCGGGTAAATGAAGTATTACCAACAATATAGGGGGCTACATCATTAGGAGGAATCTATGAAACGAATCATTTTCTTGATTGCGGTGTGCGCATTGTTCAGTTCTGCATGTGGCGAAGAAATCCGATATGTAGTTATCGAAAAGGATGCGCCTTTTTTTAACGATGATATAGATTCTGGCGCAACCACTGATCCCGGCACAACCACTGACCCCGGCACAACTACTGACCCCGGCACAACTACTGACCCCGGCACAACACCTGACCCCGGCACAACACCTGACCCCGGCACAACACCTGACCCCGGCACAACACCTGAACCCGGCACAACACCTGAACCCGGCACAACACCTGACCCCGGCACAACACCAGATCCTAGCACAACACCTGACCCCGGCACAACACCTGACCCCGGCACAACACCTGACCCCGGCACAACACCAGATCCCGGCAATGTAAGCGTATTACCATTCGAACTCGATTTGGCCGATATTCCTGCTGGACAGCATGTTCGTTCGGATGGAACCATTGTTGATATGCCTGCATTCAAAGTTTTTACACACAATGTATCCAGCACGCAGTTCGCTAGTTGTATTGATGAGGGACCTTGTTTGGTGAGTCATTCTCAGTATGCATCTCCAGGTTGTAACACTGTGCTTTCGTTATATGGCGCTAATATGCCTATGAATTGTGTAAAATATGAAGGAGCTGTGACATTTTGTGAATGGGTAGGAGGTCATTTGCCGACCGAAGATGAGTGGGAATACGCGGCGCTACACGATGGAATTGCAGAACGCGATGTGCTTTATCCTTGGGGAAATGAACCACCAGAGGTTTGTGTACATGCTAATTTTATGGAATCGGAGCATCCAGAACATCATTGCGGGACATATGGAGAACTCTATGATTTCCCTGTAGATAAGAACTATTATGAGTTCAGTCCTATATCTATGATGGGGATGTACGAACTTGGAAAAACTCCAACCGGTTTATATCAGAGGTCTGGTAATCTTGCAGAACTGGTGTCTCCTATTTTTAAAACCGCAGAAGAAACTATAGAGCATTGTCCTGTGTATATACTGAAAGGAGGTAGTTTTCAAACACAGCCTGATTATTTGCAAATTCGGAATCGTCAGGAGTGGATGGAGTGTGGTTATATGAGTTCTGTTCCTCATAAGACTATTGGTTTCCGTTGTGTTGTGGATAACTGATAGAATGAACGCCATTTGGCCTTTGATGTTCATCGTCCCCCAACGGTGTCGTAGACACCTATCGGGGATCTGGTAAGGTCTTGAAAAGTTGGGAGGATAAAGAATAATTATCCCAACTCCCCGGTAGCATACGCAGCCGGGGCTATCGATATAAATGCCCTCCGGGCTTTCGGAAAACTGCATGCCAACGAAAATTGCAGTAGCCGTGGCGCATTTTTCGTGATACTTTGCTTTTACCCTTTTCTATGTTACAATAATCCCGGTGTGTGGAATGATTTGTATATTGGGAGATGTCGGGCATGAGAAAAATAGCGGTTCTTGTCGCGATTTCGTTTTGCATGGGCTGTACGCTCGAAGCTGTGATCGATTCGCAGGTTTGTCCACCCGATGGCAATGGGCAGGTTTATGTCTATACCAATGGCGCCAGGCAGCTTTTGAACTCCGAAAAATGCCCCGAATCTGCGCCGACTTGTATGCAATATGTGCAAAAAAGCGTCGATGAACCCATCAAGTATTTCTGTCATCCAAATTGCGGCAACGAGATCCCCTGCAATGGCGGCTGCGTAGGGGAGAGCGATCCCGATTACGAAGCCTGTCTGGTTATCCTTGGCAAGAAGGAAGACTGCCGCAAAAACACCCATCTGTGCCGTGAATCTGAAACATGTGATGCGCTTACCGGTGTATGTGTTTCCGAACCGGAGGTTATATCGTGCGTTGGCAAATGCGGCAGCGAGGGAAAGTGCTTCGAGAACGAATGCATCGATCGAAACAGCGGTTTGCCCCTGTTTTGCAAAGATTCTGCAACTATCGATTTTTTGGCCAACAAATATGCCAATATCAGCAAAATCTCCAAACTAACGGATCACTCCGAGGCATGCGGGCAACGCATCGTCTTTGAGCAATCACTTGCCGCCGATGGCGCAGCTTTGTGCAAACAGGTCGACACGTGCTTTACCGGAAGCGTATCGTCTTTTTATAAATGCATCGAGTGGATGGCCGAACAAAAAGATGCCAGCAACGACGTGATTCCAGATTACTTCAGTTCCGATGTGCTGCGGCGGCTGCTGTATTTGCAGAACGCATGCGAAAAATGCGGCGATGTTTATTGTTTGCCATTTCAAAAGTGTGAAGAAAACCAATGCGTACATATGACATGCGATGAATATCCGCCCATGTGCGGGGGGGAGACATGCTGGAATAGCCAGTGCTATGCAGCCGACGACGACGGCAATGTGAGACCGAACTCTTCGCCTCTGTTTTGTGAGGAAGCGTCAGTCAGCAGCTATTTCGAATCTCATATAGATTTGCTCATTACCACTACTGATACATCCAGCTATGCGCAACAATGCACTGCGATAAAAGAATTAAGAGAAGACTTAGCCAGTATAATGCCTGAATTGTGTGCGAAGACAGCTTCGTGCAGCAAATTGGATGATGATATGTTTGCATCCTGTGGTCAACTCACCTTGCTAAAAGCGCTGTCGGGGCATATAGATGTGAATCATTATATTGATATATCCAACGTAATAGCCTATCTCAATATACTAGAAACCCCCTGCAATCAATGCTCAGACGGCGAGTATTGCCCGGATTCCCACAAGTGCGATGATTTGGGTCACTGTATCAAGCGAACATGCAGTGAGTATGGGGACAATTATGCAGACATGTGCTCGAGCAGGGGCGAATGTATCGAGAATGAATGCATAAACAAGACGACGGGCAGACCGATGTTTTGTGATAATTTTATCCCCTGGAAAAATTATATCGCAAGCCATCGTACAGAAATCGAAACCTTTGCAGCTCTTGAGGAAAAAACAGACGACGCCAAATGTGCCCTCAAGCAAAAGTTCGATGGTTACTATGCGTCTGAATTTGGTGCTGTATGTGAAGCAACAACAGCCTGCAGCGTGGGCAGCATAGAGTCGTATTATTCTTGTTTGGCCCAGTACGCCGAGGAACAATATTTGGGGGACGATGTATCTGCGCTGTTTGACCAGATAGGCAGCGGCAGCAGTTTTTGCCAGCATGACGCAGATTAGGTGTGGCGGATAACAGCTGAATCGCCCAACGCTTTATACCATTTCTCCCCGGCTGCATACGCAACCGGGGAAAAGTGGCTGCTGGCTCTCATTGGTCGAATTCTATGGTTCCACCGGCGAATCCGGGGCTGGTTCTCTGGAATCATCCGGATCAATAGGTTCAAAGGGCAATGGTTCTGCCTGTTTAACGACTATTCCTTGCAAAGCAGGCACGGGCAGGCCGAGCTTTTCGTCGTAGCGCCAGGTTTGAGTATTTTCAGTGTTGATGATCTTGGGCACCTCCGTTACATGATACGCGTTTTCATTCGTCACAGCTTTGATCACATCGGTTTCTGCAATATTATCTTCACCGCATTCCGTTGATTTGTCTGTGTTGCAATACTTATCATACATTATATAAATGTTTTTGATGTCGTTGGCATTATTGACGTTGAAATCTGAATAGTCGCAATCGTTTAATGGATAACTGTATTTGTGGTTTACTACATACCGCTCGCTGGGTCTTCCGGATGGATTGAGGAGTGATTCATAATTGATAATCGAATAAATGAATATGTTATTTCTATAAATGCTGTTAAATGCATTCATTTGGTCAAGTGATTTCAGCAAGTTGTCGTTGTCGGAACCAGCACATGCCCGCTGGTTGATTTTATCTATATAGCGACTTAGTGTGTTATAGCCGTTGTGTTTTTGTCTGTTCGTAGCATTTAAGTTTTGAGTGTCGTGCTTTACGGCGATATTTGAAACGGAGAGCTTGGACCTAAATGCATTTTCGTAGAAATTCATTTCAAAATTGGGTGGCCATTTGTAATAACGATATTCTTGCGCACAACTGTTTGAGGAATCACTAGTACAAATTCTCGACGGTTTGCAACAATAATAATCTGTACTTTCTATGTATTTGTTGCTGAGTGCTTGATTGCTAATTGTGTACCAATTGTAGTTAATCGTATTGATAAATCCTGCGCCTTTGTTTTGTGTATAGATACCATCTATTTTTAGCTTGTTTGCTAAATAGTCTCTAGTAGTGAAATGAGCACTCACAATGTTGTATAACTGATTATTATCCGAAGATTCCTCATTCGGTGCGAACACTATTGCATTTGACGTTACATTGCTAATCGTTAACCGTGGATCTTCTGCATCAGCACTCCCAAAACTGATGTTTGAGATGAAACCGCCAACACGATCGGTGCCTTTAATTTCTCCTACGTTCGAGATGATGTTGTCGATTGTCAGCTCGGTGGGATCTTCTGTGTAGATACTCATATCCCCAATAAACCCTGCTGCATCGTAAATTGCGGATATGGTGGCATTGGGGAAGCTGTTATTGACGTTTGTAATGCTTGCTGACGCCTTTCCGCTAACTCCGAAATAGCCGATGAATCCTGCTGATGTTTGAGCATCACTGATGCATCCTGATTCGGTATTATTGCATTCGTTATGGATATCGTCAATGACGATATCCATCTTGCCGTCATTATTGGGTTCATCTGTTTCTTTATATAGATAACCAATTACTCCGGCAGCATACAAAACACCGTGGATCGTACTTACAGTGTTCCGGATATGATGGAGACTGAGTTGCGCATAATTTGAATCGCCAATTACTCCACCTACATCTGCAACGCCCTTAACGTATTTTGTGGTGATATTTAATACTGAATCATCTGAACCATTATTGATTTCTACTGAGCCATTCGCCTCGCCAATCAGTCCGCCAACGTCTTCATGGCCTGCAATTGAATTAATTGATATGTTCAGCGTCTCGCCTGCATTTGGATTGATGACGACTCCGATTGAATCGCCAATCAGACCGCCGACGTCATACATATCTGTGGCGATTGTGATGTCATTGATGTCGCCACCGCTAATCGTGATATCCTGTCCCAGACCAATCACGCCGCCAATGTTTTCATATGCTGCTGTTGGTGTGGCAGAATTTAGCGCATTAATGTTAATGCCGTTTATGGTAGGCTTTTTGAACGTGACACCTTTTGCATGTCCGATCAATCCTCCGACATTGCCTTGAGATTCTGTAACATTAATGCTGAGATTGTTAATTGTAATATTGTCTAAAGACAGTTGATTTGCTTCACCTATAAAACCACCCAATGCTTTCGGTGAGGTGGTGTTTGAAATAATTGATACGTTTTCAATGGTTATATGGCTGATTGTATCTTTTGTGTTATCTGCCACTCCGACACTTTCGATAATACCGAGAATTTCCCGTTCGTCGTTTCCAATGATATTAAAAAGAATATTTTTGATGCTAAAATTATATAATGTCGAGTCGGTTACAGCACCAAAAAGAGGATTCCGAATTGTCGTGCTTTCGTGTGATGTGATCGTGGCATCGTGCACACCGAATATCTTTCGGCCTTTTATGTTATCGATTAGACCGTCAAATTCGTCCAGATAGACAGTGCCGCAGAATATGATATCCTGTTTGTCTGGGTTTAATTTGCCGCATGACAAAGCTGTGTGGCTCTGGTCTGCATCGTATGAAATGATGCATGCGTCGTTTAGAACGTCGGCGGTAATGCCGTACTCTTTGTATGCAGATTCATTTTGTTTTAGATATGCCTTGACGCCATCCATACCGCATTTGTCTATACATTCGTTCGAATCTGGATCGATGATTTGTTCCGGTGGGCATTTGAAGCGTTCAACACATTCATTTTTCTCTGGGTCAAAATCATGTTCGGGCGGGCATTCTTCACATACACCATTGTTGCATATAGGCATATTTTCAGAGCAATGAGCGTTTTCTGTACACTCCACGCAAGTGTTGCTGTCATTGCAATAGGGTTTTGAATTGTCGTCCGTGTTGGTGCAATGCTCGTTAGCTGTGCACTCCACGCATCCTTTGCGGTTTTCACTGCATTTTTTATTGTCTTCGCACTGTACGTTCACAAAGCCTTCGATTGCGGCTTCATTGCAATACAGCGTATATGCATCCAGTATCTGGCCGTCGTCATCCTTGTCACATTTGAATTCTGGCTCAATCAAGCATGATAGTGTGCTCTTGGGAATACATTTGTGATCTATGCAGATCTTTTGACAGGCATAATCATTATCATCACAACATTTGATGTCTCTGTTATCACATTCATAACATTCTGCTGTTACATAATTACAACCTGCTGCACATGTCATTGTGGATATGACAATGCCAGAATCTTTGACGTATGTGTGTTTACAGCCATAAGCCAAAGTGTGATCATCTTTACACCAGTTATAGATTTCTTCTCCCTCGCAGCTTTCTTCTTTTATTTGTTCCTTTTCTATACATACACCACCTTTACACCCGATATTGCACTCCAATAAATCCCACTCATTATTGATGCATTGCATTGCATAGCCATTGCTCGTGCAGAATGCTTCGTCGGTTGCAACATTGCATAGTGCGCCTTCGTGCACATCCCCATCGTTCGTTCCCCCTGCCGATCCATTCGGGTATTCATAAACCGACTCACTGCATGCGTTTAGAAGACTGATGGCCGCGGCAACAAAAAGCATCTTTTTCATATCTCGCTCTCCATGTGAATGGCTGGTGATATGCGAATGCACACCAATGATATTTTAGCAATTTGGGTGGGGGCTTTCTATCAAAAACAGCGAAATTGTTCGGCGTATGCGCGCAGCGCATAGCCGAACGGGCGGGCGTATCGGCGGCACGCCGATAGACCGCCGCCATCCATTTACAAATCCAGTGCTTTGCGCAGGCTGTCGAGGTCCATTTCGTCGAGCGCTTTGGGGATGTTTTCGAAGCTTTCGTGGAAGCCGAAACCGCCGTTGATGAGCTCATCTTTGGCTTCTTCGACGGTCCAGTTCTGATACAGGATGCGGTAGAGGGCGATGATGAGGCCGGTGCGGTCGGCGCCGTGGCGGCAGTGCACCAGTACGGGCGGCTTTTGCGCAATCACTTGCAGCGCCTGCACGAGCTGATCCTGCGGGAAGACGATTGGCGTCATGGGGATGTGGATGAGTTCGATGGACGTGGGCTCCTGATCGGCGAGGTAGTTGTCCTGGTCGAGCAGCTGGAGGTTGAGAATGGTGCGGATGCCGAGCGTTTGTGCGCTTTCGAATGCACCGGATTCGGGCTGCGCCGAACGATAAACCGTGTCGCTCACCTTGTGCAGGTTGGGCAGTCCCGGCATTTCAAGCGGCTGTGCCCACTCATGCTTATCCGCCGGCTGCTCGGGATTCGTGTTCGGATCTTCTGGATTCGTGGACGGCTTCTCGGGATTTGTGTTCGGATCTTCCGGATTCGTGGACGGCTTCTCGGGATTCGTGGTCGGATCTTCTGGATTTGTGGACGGTTTCTCGGGCTCCGTAGACGGTTTCTCGGGATTTGTGGCCGGATCTTCCGGATTCGTGGACGGTTTGTCGGAATTTGTGGTCGGACCTTCGGTGTTTGCAGGCGGAACCTCTGAGAGTTGTTCCGGAAGATTCACGTTTAGGCTGTTGATATCCAGCCAGCCTTCGCGCGGCGAATTCTGGCAATCACCGAATGAACATGCAGACACGAGCGCCGCAGAGATCAGCAGCAGGATGATTTGGGTGATATGTCTCATGGCGGGCTCCGTGGTGACTGAACGTTGAAATGCGCTATTTATCCAGCGTTTTGAATATTTCGGTGCAGATGTCTTCGACCTGTTTGCGGATGGATTCGACGGTGCCTTTGACGGTGCATGCGGCTGCATTTTTGTGTCCGCCGCCGTCAAATCTGGCTGCGATTTGTGAGACATCGATGTTGCCGCGCGAACGGAAACTGAGGCGGTAGAGGTCGCGATCGAGCTCGGTGAGGAAGATGCTGACTTCGACGCCGTGGATGCTGCGCGCATAATTGATAAAGCCGTCGGTCATTGAGCCCGGGCAGTGGCATTGGCGCAGCATGTGGCGATTGGCGTTGAGACATGCGAGTCTGCCGTCTTTCGACAGCCACAGCGTCTGCAGCACGAGACCGAGCAGTTTGACTTTTTCGACGGGGTTATTTTCGTAGATGTTTGAGGCGATATCCCAGACATCGATGCCCGTGGCGAGCAGACAGGCGCAGACGCGCATGCTGTCGGCTGATGTTGAGGTATACCGGAACGACCCGGTGTCGGTGATGATCGAGGTATAGAGCGCAGCGGCGATATCGGTTGTGAGCTCGACATCCAGTGCGTTGCACAGGTGAAAGAGAATCTCACCGACGGCCGAGGCCTGTGCATCGTGCAGATTGACGATGCAGTCGGGATAAGGAATGCTGTGGTGATCGATGAAGGCGAGCGGGCAGGTGAGTTTGTCGTAAGGAAACTTGCGGCCGAGAAGATTGATGTGACCGCAGTCGAGCACGAGGCACAGATCGAAATCGGTCGCGTCGAGTTCGTGCACGATTTCTTCAGCACCGTTCAGGAACGTGAACTGTTCGGGGATTTCGTCGACATTATAGACGGTGACGGTTTTGCCAAGCGCCTTGAGCATGTGGGCCATAGCGATAGCGGAACCGGCGGCATCGCCGTCGGGACGGCAGTGCATGGTGACGAGAATATTGTTGGCATTCCGGATTATCCCGACCATTTTTTCGAGATTTGGCCGCAGATGCTCCAGTCGATCGAACCCAGACATTACGCTTCTTCGCTCCCCATTTCGCCGTTTGCCCGCAGTCTGGCAAGCAGCTCAGACATTTGCTGGCCTTTTTCGTAGGCATCGTCATAATAAAACCGCAAAGCGGGTACGCGGCGCAAATCCATTTCGTCGCCGATAACCGAACGCAGATAGGGCGTCGCGGCGACCAGGCCTTTGGCGATTTCGTTGCGATCGAGGTCTGTGGGGCACAGCCATCGCACCGAGGCGACCGAGAGATCACCCGAAACGCTCACGTCGGTGATGCTCACATCGAGCAGCCTTGGATCTTTGGCATCCTCGAGCAGTGCGGTCGACAGTATCCTCAGTATTTCCCGCGAAACTCTTTCCTGTCTGTGCTTTGCCATGTATTTCCTTATTGATTATGCGATATCGTTTCATCGTGGCTAAAGACCATCATTCTCGGCGGTCTTCGGGGCAGAACCCCGGCTGAACCGTCTATTCAGTATATCACATGAATGAATTATTCCTGTTATTTTTGTCGAAAATATGATTAATCGTAAGTGTTTGCAGTTGGTAGGCTTTTCGGGCATGAAGAGCATATCTCATCGTAGGCACTTGTAATGGAAACGCAGCTGGTAGCCAATCGATATGAGCTGGAGCAGGAGCTCGGGCGGGGCGGAATGGCGATTGTGTATCGCGCAATCGACACGCGCCTGAACCGTGCTGTTGCGCTCAAGCTGCTGCATCCCTATCTGGCCAATCAGCCCGAGAGTGCCGCGCGCTTTACGCGGGAATCGGAAGCCATTGCAAAGCTGCATCATCCGAACATCGTTGAAATCTTTGATGCCGGCGTCGATGAACAGACGAAATCCCACTTTATCGTAATGGAGCTCATCGAGGGACCGACGCTGAATGCTTTTATCGAGCAGCATCCAACGCAGATTCCCGAAATTGCGCTCGCCATGGGCTGCAGCCTGTGCGATGCCATTGCCCATGCGCATCAGGCCAATATCATTCACCGCGATATCAAGCCCGAAAACATCATGATTTCCGGCGATGGCGTGATCAAGCTGATGGATTTCGGCATCGCGCGGATTCTCGATGCCGAGCGCATGACGGCTTCGGGAAGTCTGGTGGGATCACCGGCGCACATGCCGCCCGAAATCATCGAAGGACAGCAATATTCCTATCCCTGCGATATCTTTTCGCTCGGTACGGTGATCTATTACGCGCTCACCAACAAGCTGCCGTTTTCGGGCGCAACGCCGATGTCGGTATTCAAGATGATTATCGGCGGCGACTATCCGCGTCCCAGCCGCGTGAATCCGGCGATTTCCGAGCCTTTCGATGCGATCATCGGCAAATGCCTCGAAACGACGCCCGATGCGCGTTATCAGACCGTCGCAGAACTCAAGGCCGCCATGACGGCGCTGCTCGAAAAAATGCAGATGTCCAATTATGGTGAGGAATTGCGCGCATATTTCGCTGCGCCAGACGACTACAACCACAATAAAACACCCGCAATTCTTGCTTTGCTGAATGATGCTGCGCGCCGCGATATCGACGAAAACCGCATTCCTTCTGCCATCAAATCCATCAATCGCGTGCTCGCCTACGAAAGCAGCAATGCCGATGCGCTGGCGCTGATGAGCCGTGTGCGCCATCGCGGTGATATCCGTCGCCGCGTGATCGTTTCGATCGTGGGCGTTGCCGCAATTTTACTGGCTTTGGGCGCTTTTTTTGTGCTGCCGGGGTTCCTGCATTCCTCCGAAGTGTCTGGCAATGCAAACGCCGCAAATGCAGCCGATGATCAAATTGCCTCTGCGCAGGTGCAGGATGATACTGCAAATGCCGGGATAAATGCAGCGACGACAGACGATGGCTTAAAACCTGTGGATGAACTCATCGCGTCCAATGTTTCTGCGGAGCCGATCGCGCATACTGCCTACCGCGAATTCGTCGAATCGTTCCATCCTGCACAGCCGGCCGAACCTGTTGTGGCTGCCGGAAATGCGCCGACAGACGAAACCAAACAGGAAACCGACTCTGCGCACGATACGGCGGGTGACAGCGCCGGTCTGCATGCGGCCGATACAACCAAAGCCGGAACGAATCGCGTGCGAACGCCCAAAAAGACGCGCGACACCGAGGTAGATACCAGCAAGCCGGGCCAGCAGGATGTTGCCCAGACCACGCCGCAGCCAGCTCAGACCACGCCGCAGCCAGCCCCGGGCGAGAACTCGGCGGCCACAGCCACGGTAAAAGTCACGCAGCCCATCTATCCGCCCGACGGATTCGCTGTGGTCAACGGCAAACGATACGAAAGCAACAGTTCCGGCGACATCGTGATGGACCTCCCGCCCGGCAAATACACGATGACGCTGTCGTGCCCGCGCCGCTGTGTGCCCGCCAAATCGACCCTGGTCATCAAAGACACGCAAACGCCCATCCAGCGCGAAATCGTCTCACTCGACTGGGCCGACGCATCGCTCAGCCTCTATGGCCCCGAAGGCCGCAATCTCTATTTCGTCGCTCGCCGCCTCGACGATCACACAAACCGCGTCTTTCATCTCGTCGCGCGCGCGCCCAACGCCGTCGCCGATTTCAACGCCTTCGGCAAGCCCATCCAGCTCGAAGTCTACGCAATCCCGACCTCAAACACTCTCAAAAGCTACGATATCAACGCACTCGAACGCGCCAAATACGCTTCCACCCGCGTCTCGCTGTCGCCCGGCGAATCGCGAACTATCCGCTTCTAGTGCCCGATTTTATGGATGCTGCCCGGCTATGCGCTGCGCGCATACGCCCGGGCCAGTCGGCTATGCGCTGCGCGCATACGCCGCCTGAACGCATGTTATCAAAATGGCAGCACTGCCCCGATGTCTGTATTTCTGCCGTTGTTTGCGTCTTCGGCTGCCGGAACTTCTGCCGCCTTGTGGGGGGCATGCGCATGTCGGGATGATGCGGGTTTCTCTTTGCCGGCCGAAGATAAATCGAGCTTCGTAAATGCGATATTCCACGAGGTGTGCAGCTTGGTCGAAGCCATGCTGATGCCGGTTTTGCGGTTCATTTGGTTGATGCGTTCCTGCGCCTGATTGAGTTGTTCGGTCGCTTTGGCTGCTGCCGCTGCTGCCTGATTGGCGGCATTCAATGCATCGTTGGTAATGGCTTCGGGCGATCCGAGCGCTGCGGCCTGTTGGGCCTCGGCTGCGTTCGTTTGATCGGCGCTCGACGACCCAAAAACAAGGAACAACACGATGCAGATGCATACCGCAGCTGCAATGGATCCAACAAGAAGCGGGATCTTTGGGGAAGATTTGGGCGTGTTGTAATTCCCCGATACCATGTTGTGCGATGCGCTGATTCGGGTGGAGATGTTGCCCGAGATATTGCCCGAAATATTACCCGAAGCGCTGCCCGGAATACTGGCAAAACTCGCCATACCGTTATCGGGAACGGATTGTGGTTCGCCGCCGTTCAGCGGCACATCGCTGCCAAAGAAATCGATGACCGAGTCGAGCGCTTTGCCGAATGCCTCGCAATCGGGATAACGCAGTTCCGGAATGACTGCGATGGCTTTTCGGTAAACATTGCCAAGTTTCCCCTCGAGCAAAAAGTCGGCGATTTGAAGGTTGCCGCTGCAGTGCAGCTTCATGGCATGAATGGGATCACCGGACACTGCAGGTTTTCCCGTAAGCGCTTCCGAAATGATGAGCGCCATCTGATAGACGTCTGTTGCGGGCGATACCTGCTGCGATTTGATGTATTCCGGGGCGAGGTAACGCGGTGTTCCCAGAAGCTGTCCGGCAGATGTGAGTTTGGCGCCTTCTGCCGAGCTGATGCGGGCCACGCCAAAATCGAGAATTTTCATCGTTTCGTGCGGTCCGCGCGGATCGATCAGATACAGATTCTCCGGTTTGAGATCCTTATGGATGATGCCGAGTTTATGGCCCATCGAAAGCGCATCGAGTACGGGTCTGAACAGCATGAATGCGCGTTTGGGGCTGAGGGGGCCGTGTTCGGCCAATTCGTGGCTCAGATCGCGGCCATGCAGCATTTCCATCGAAATATAGGGCTGCTGGGTTTCGGGAATGTAGCCGAAATCGTGCACATTGACGACATTGTTGTGCTGCAGTCGGGCGGCAATCTTGGCTTCGCGGAAGAAGCGCTCGGCATAGGTCGGATCGGCGTCTTTGCGGATGTCCATCACTTTGAGCGCGACATCCGTATCGAGCAGGATATGGCGTGCGCGATAGACGGTTGCAAAGCCACCGGCACCGAGTACCTCCAGGATCTCGTAGCGGCTGTCGATGATCATGCCGGGATTGAGCCTGGGTCTCTGCGACGAGTTGGATTGAATTTTGGCCAGCAGTTCGCCGGAATTGTCGGTAACGGGATTGCCGTTCTGGTCAAACCGGGCACTCCTCATCGCGACGGTTTGACTGTTATCGTCGTCGATGATATTGCCATTTTGGTCGAATCTGGCGCTTGGCAGCGATAATACAGTCTGGCTGCTGTCGAAATCGTCAACAGCAATGCCCGCCTGACTGAACTGTGCACTGGGCATCGAGACGGTCTGGCTGTGGTCTTCAGAAATGGGGAGTTTTGACTGGCTGTTCATTGCGCATGCGCCCGAATGCAAGTTGGAAGCGCGTCGGGCTTCGGTGTAAATCGTCCCCCGCGGGCAACAAAGGCTGCGGCGGGGGCGTGAGGTTGCGTATTGCGGGCGATGTGATGGAATTTAGAACGGCAAAGCTGAACCAACGTCTGCGTTACGACCGCTTTTCTTGGGGGGCTGTGGGGTGATGGAATTGGGATCCGGCACCTCGTTGACCTTCTTCTGCGGCTGAGGCCGTTTGACAGACGAAGATGGTGTGGGCGTTTTCTTGGTCATCTCGGCGTCTGTCTTGGCAACTGCCATATTCCACGACGAGAACAGCTTGGTCGTCGCCAGACTGATGCTCGTTTTGCGGTTCATCTGATTGATGCGTTCCTGCGCCTGATTGAGCTGTTCGGTTGCTTTTGCCGCTGCTGCAGCAGCCTGATTGGCCGCATTGAGCGCGTCATTTGCAATCGCTTCCTGGGCTTCGAGTTCAGTTGTGTCGATCGGTGCGGGTACCGGTGCCACAGCAACCGGTGCTGGAGCTTCTGAGGGTGCTGCAGGCTGCGGCTGATTGGATCGTCCCATTACAAACGCAACAATGGCAACCACCAGAATGGCGGCCAGAGCGATGGCAATGTAATTGCGTCGATCCCTGTGCTTGGCTACCGTTTTATAGTCGTTTGGCTCGGTGCTCGTGCGATAGGTCTTTTTCTTTTGCCATGCAGCGATGTATTTGTTCTCTTCTCGCAGTGAATCGTCGATGCACCCGTGGATATCTTCGAGCACCTGGATGGCCGAATGGTAACGGTTAATTGGCGATTTTGCGCACAGCTTGAGGATGATGTCGGCGATTGCTGGCGGAATAAAGCCCGGCACTTCGAGCGGATCGTTGACCTGTTTGTAGGCGACTTTCATATACGAGGTCGCGTCGACTGCAACCTGACCCGTCAGACACTCGAGGTAAACCAGACCTACAGCATACAAATCGCTTTCGATACTTGCCGGCGTATCACCTGTAAAGAGCTCGGGGGCCATATACGAAGGTGTACCGCGGATCACGCCTTTCTGCGTCATCATCGATTTGTTGGGAATGGCGCTCAAAACCGTGGCGATACCGAAATCGAGCACGCGGATTTCGTAAGGCGGCGGCGAGTCGAAAACCATGATGTTGCCGGGCTTGATATCGCGGTGAATGATACCACGGCGGTGCGGTTCATCCAGGGCGCCCAGCAGCTGCTCAATGATGCCGGTGGCATAGTTCAGCGGCAGCGAACCGTAATTCTTGATGAGATCGGTGAGCGTGAGACCTTCGACAAATTCGAGGATCATGCAGGGAATGCCGTGGAAAAGACCGTAGTCGAGGCATTTGCGGATGTGCTCGTTGTCGAGCGATGCGATCATGGCGGCTTCGCGATAAAACCGCTTGATGGTGAGCAAAAGCTCATCCTGATCAAATGTGGTCGGAATGCGCATCACTTTGATCACGACGTGTACATCGTCTTCGATACGCCATCCTTCATAGACGAATGCATTGCCGCCGACGCCCAGCTGATTGCCTACACGGTAACGATCCGAAAACTCACCCTTATCACCGACAAGTTCCTGGAACTCCGGGTCGGCTGATATGGTTTCCCACGTGCCCGTAATTTTGGCAAATGATCCCGTCTGAAGCGGCAGCCAGTTGCCCGAAAGGTTATCGTTCGCAAGGCCGGAACCAGTGACACCCTTCATAAATGGTGGCAAATCTGCCGATGGTGACGGATATTGCTTGGTGTCTGAGCTGTGTGGATTACTGTCTGTCATGTCATTCCCCAAATGAGACGCTTCTTGGGCACACAGATATTCTGGGCAAAAATTGCGCAAAATATCTCTATAACGATTTTAACATAAATTATTCATAATCCCGAATAATATTTTTGGTTATGCAGGACGACCGTGTTGATTTTATTGGTTTTGGGCAGGTTCCCCGGGGGGGGGGCCATGCGGGCGGCCAGGCAGGGCCGCGCCATGCGGGCGGCCAGGCAGGGCCGCGCCATGCGGGCGGCCACACAGGGCCGCCCCTACACGGTTGCGGCCTGCGGGTGCATCAAATAATATGATGCATTGTCATGAGCTAGTAACCCTTAATCATCACAACTCTTGTATCGATGCCGACCTCACGTGTGTTGTTTGAAATAATGCCGGTGCAGAATTTGTCCTGAACATCGACGACAACGACCTCGCCAATTTTTCGCAACGGCAGATCATTGGTGGTGTATTCCCGGTCACCATAGATATCGTCGAGATTGTCCTGTTCGGGGAATACCGGAGCCTGGGGCGGACGGCCGAGCACCCAGCTTTGTTCATCATCGCGTTCGATTTCGCCGTCTCTTGGATCCTTGTTGTCGTCGTCTTTGGATTTCTTCTTTTCTTCGGTGTACTGGGTCTGCGTATCTTCGCCTTTTTTCAGCAGATTGAGACCTTCGCGCTGTTCAAAGATGACCCAACGGTTGCCGCGGGCCACGCCGTCTTCGGCACCGCGATTGATGATCACGTATTGTTCTGCAGAAATCTGCGTGATGATATCAATGCTGTCGATGATGCGTCCTTCCATGCTTTTGGTGTTCGCGGTACGCTCAAATTTATAGACCAGATCTTCGTTTGGTATGATGATATCACCGCGCGAGATTTCACGGCTGGCCTGCGTGATGCGCGCCGTTGACAGCGTATCGGTGTGGTGATCGATGATCTCAAGTGAACCCAGGCGAATGAGCTTATAGGCCATGGGATCGCCGTCTTCGTTGCGCACGGGCTTGGATTCCGAGAAGATGGTGAACTTCTGCCCGACCGAAACTTTCTTGCGCATTTCGATATCGACCCAGTCGACCTGCACGTCATCGTTGGACGTGATCATGTTCTTTTCCTGGTCTGAGAACAGAATGTGTCCGCGCGTTTCGGGAAGCTTCGACAGATAAATGCCCGGAACCATAATCATGCCGCGGCTTTTGGCCGATGTCGATTTGAATTTTGGCGATTCGATCGGCGGTGCAATCGATATCGCATTGTCGCCCTGCGGACCGAGATAGATGGTGTCGCCGGGATAAATCCAGTGCGGGTTGGTGACCTGTGGATTATAGGACCACAATGCCGGCCACATCATGGGATCGTTCATATATCTGGCGCTGAGATCCCACAGCGTATCGCCCGAAACAACGGTGTGCGTTTCGGGATCGCTTGACTGCGGTTTGGCCGTATTCTGTGACTGCTGCACAAGCGATGTATTCTGACCCTGAACTTTCGCAATGCGATCGTTATTGCTCACGCTGAAATTGCTGCCGCTGCTGCTGGTGCTGCTGCTGCCCGATGTTCTCTGCGCATACGATCCCTTTCCAAGCTTATCCTGCGCAAACGATGTGCTGCAAAAGCCGATAACTGCCACAGCCAAAACTGAGATTTGTAAAGTTCGCAACATGTTGGTTCTCCGTATACTGCTAAATCCGCTCACTGTAATGATTCGTATTTTTCCTTGCCAATTCGGGCCGCTTCGGTACCGGGATAGGCTTCCATCAGATAGCGCAGCATTTCCCGTGCAGAATCCAGCTTGCCAAGTTTCTGATAGGTCAGTGATACTTTTAGCAATGCATCAGGGACCTTGTTTTCGTTTGGATATTCCTGGATGATTTTGTGAAAGAAGCTTGCGGCTTCGTGATACAGGCCTTCGCCGTAGTAGCATTCGCCGATCCAGTACAGCGCATTGTCTACGTAAGAAGTGTCTGGCTTGGTTGCGAGGAATTTCTCGAACCGTGTGCGCGCTTCGACAAAATTGCCCTGCCTGTAGTAATCAATGCCTTCCTGATAAAAAGTCATTGGGGAGGCCACGGCATTTGAATCGGTTGCTGTATCCCGGCCGGAAGATGACGGCAGTCTGTCGTTTGTGACGACGTTGTCGTAGGGTTTGCGCGGACCTGTGCCCGACGGCGTGGTATTCCGCGGGGTTGAGCCGAAATAGGTGCGCTTTTTATCTTCGCCAATGATGATTTCCTGATAGACGTCGTCGTCCTGTTCCGAGGGCAGAACTTTTTGATAATTCGAAGAAACAGACGTTGCATCGGGTTCGATTTTGACGACCTCGCGCGTGGCAGACGACGTTCGCCGCGACAGCAGTGAAATCGTTTCGTCCAGCTGTGATACGCGTTTTTCGAGCGCGGCGATCTTGGTCTTGTGCCTGAGCTGAGCCGCTTCGAGATCATCAATGCGCCCTTCGAGCATGATGCGATCGCGTTCACTCAGTCCGCCGTTTTGCGTTGCGCAGCCCATCATCAGCAGCGCCATACTCATCCATAAGAATTTTGGCATAAATGGTTTGCTCCAAAAACAATCCCCATAACCCAATGCTGTTAAATCATAAAAAACAGGTTATGGCATATTTTTGAGCTTTTGGATGGGATGTATGGCTTAAGCGTCAGGCTGCTTTGAAAACTGGTGCAGGAGATCCATAAATCTCCTGCACATGAATAAAACCTTAGAAGACCTGGGCTTCAAAAACTTCGAATCTTGCCCCCTCACGCCATGCATTCGGCCGCAGACCGGCTTTCATGCTCAGATGGATTAGCATTGTCTCGACATCCCAGCCCTGTTCTGGGGCGACCTGAGGCAGAAAAACTGCGCTTCTGCCGTCTTTGTGCATTACAACGCCATGCTTTCCAATGACGATCTCTTCAGGTCCAGAGATCCTGACGGGCTTGGTGAGCACCGAGATTTCGAACGAAAGCGAAGACAATTCGTCTGCCTGTACCGGATTGAACCGGGGATCGTTGAGTGCGGCATCCTGGGCGCGTCCCCAGATGCCTTCACCCAGTGACGCAACCGGTATGATGTTGCCAATACAACCGCGCAAATCGCCGTCGGCATCGTTCAGCGTCACAAAAACACCATAGCGCTCTTTGAACACGGCCGTTGTCTCGTCGTCTTTCAAAAGACCTTTTGGCATTTGGGTTTCGTGCTGGTTCGATACCGCTTCGACAAGCGCCTGTTTGACAATATCGCGTGCAATTTGCTGAGCATCTTTGTTCAAGACCATCGTGTTCCCCTTGTTTTGTGTTTCGGGTGCAGAGGCGTTGTTTTCAAATTTCAGGGTTCCGCTCAAAGCCAGGGCTTCGTACGAAACCGACATCGACGTATCGTTCGTTTTGCGCCCCGAGGTGTCGTAGGCGAGTTCGTCGAATGTGAGCTGCGGTTTATCGGTCTGAAACAGAGCCGCCAGAACGCGCAGTGAATTGACACCGCATGCACAGTTCGGCGTTTCGCGCACAAATTGCTCGAATACGGCGCTGCTGATTTGACGAATCGCATCGACCGTGCGGGCATCGAATTTTCTGATATTCTCGAACACAGGCTCACCAAAGGGCACATAGCCATAGCTTTTGCCATAGTGCAAAAAATCGCTCGAAATCAGCACGAGATCTTCATCGCGGAGTTCGCGACGCAGGGCAGATGCAAACGTGCGCACCATTTCGGGCGACATTTCACCGACGATGAGCGGGACGATTATGGGGAGATTGCCGTCAAATACAACCTGTATAAATGGCAGCTGAATCTCGATGGCATGTTCGCTTTTATGCGCTGCAACGTTTTCGGTAACGATATGATTGTCGCGCCATTTATCGATAATCTGCGTATCGACTTCCAGAATGCCCAGCGGCGTTTCGAAAGCATCGACACCGGCCGATGCGACGCCATAAACCGGCATGCGATGGTTGGGGGACAGGATAAAAATGCGTCGGATGCGCTGTGTATCGAGCACTTTGTATCCGGCTGCAGCCGTAGGGCCAGACCATACATGACCCGCATGCGGAACGACAATCGCCCGCACTGGCTGTGCCAGCGGTTTGACATCTGCATCTTCCAGATACTTTTGAATGCCTGCACGCAATTTGTCGGGCTGCGCTGCATACCATTGGCCAGCAAGCGCCGGTGGTCTTATTTTCATATTCACTCCATAATCTTTTTCGGGCTGTCGGGGCGCTGCAACTGTGCTGGATTCTGCCGGTATCTGCCCGGACGCGTCTGTGGATGGTTCGGGAGATGCACCCGCCGGATGCTGTGATTTGCTGCATCCGGCAATCGTCAAAGACAGCAGGATGCATGCATTGCATAAGGCTTTGCGCAATGCCGCTCCCATGCGCGGGTGTGATGACAGGTGGGGCGCGTTAAGGAATGGCATAGCCGACAAGCGATTCGACAATCTGGTTTTCACATGTGTTGGATGGCGAAATAAAGTGCGAACCGCCGGATGTGGCGCACCGGTAGATGGGGACCGATCCCGACACCTGCGTGTTATAGATATAGCCCATGGGACCCATGTTGAACTGTCCCTCGCAGTTGGCATCTGTCGAGATCATCGTGTGTTTGCCGGTCGCTCCGCCGACCCGGCACTCATAGACCAGCGTCGTGTTGGCTGCAGGCTCCCGCAGAATCCTGTACGATTGTTCCTTATTGAAGCCGCTTGGGAACTGACGCGTGGTCACCCAGTGCATACCGGTTGATTTGTTATATCCGCGCATCATTTCGACATAGGGTAAATACTCAAAGCCACAGCTCAGACTGCTGCTTTGGTTCGCCTTTGCAAATGTCTCCCATGCTGGTTTGGGGTTGGCAGTCGAATCCCATAATCCAAGACTCAGGCCTTCCTCGGCAATATCGACGAGCCGGTGGTAAATGAAGTTGGTGATGCCCGGTGTGCCAAGCACGTTTTTAAACGCCTGGCAAAGCTGGGTTTTCTGCTTCGCACGCATATCGGATGTCGTTCCGTTAATGCCGTTTTCGGTGAGCTGGATTTCCCATGCATGTGGCTTGTTGGGATAAGTCTTGCGCAGCCACCCGGCAATCACGCCGATGTTTCCAAAGGTTACACAACCTTTGCAATTCGAGTTGTTGTAATCATCTGCACCAAATGCAGGCTGTCTCAGATCGGGCGGATAGGAGTGGAACGCCAGCAGCCACTCGCGATCGCCAAGCTTCGGTACGAGTTTGGACATGATATCGGTGACGGCATAGCTGCCATTACCGCTATGGCTCTGACCAAAGTGATGATCGAACGAAATGAGCACCTTGGCCTGATTCTGTTCTTTACGGATATAGTCGTAGGCCCAGTTATAGCTGAGCGCATATTTGGCTGCCTGTGCTTCCGCATGGCTCAAATCGCTGTAGCCGGGGTTGAACCACTGGTAGTTGTTGACTTCGTTGTGGATGACGAAATCGGCGATGCGTCCATATCCCTGCTCTCCGTTGAACAGGTGGGCAAGGAACCCTGCGAAACGTCCAAAGTCAACTTCTTTGCCGTCGGCTGGCGCACAGAATGTATCGTTTACGCGCTTCTGGCTGGAACAGTTCGAAATGATGGCCCATGATGGCACGCCGTAAACGATTGCCGTAACGAGCACGCCACGGTTGGTGTATTCCCTGATGGCATTGATCGTTCGCTGATGATAATCGCCGCTGATTGTAAAGCAGTAGCCATCGTATTTAACCTGCCCATCGACGCAGTTCGTGGATTGCGTTGGCTGAAAATAGGCCCAGAGCATGTTCATGGAAACGCCGTGCGTGGCATTGCCTGCGACCTGGTTGATATCCATGAAATCGGGCTGCAGTCCCTTGATGCTGAGGCGCGTGGGATAGGTATGTGCAATGCTGCTGCTGCAATGATTGGATTCGCATCTCTGGCCGCTGGCGCAGCTGCCGCAGTTGAGCGTTCCGCCGCATCCATCGCTGGCGCTGCCGCAGTTAAATCCAAGACTGCTGCATGATTTGGGCTGGCATACATTCACGCATTTGTTGCTCTGGCAGTTCTGATTTGCGCCGCAGCTTCCGCAGCTGAGCGTTCCGCCGCATCCATCTGCAGCCGAACCGCAATTGAACCCAAGACCAGCACATGTATTGGGCGTGCAAACCGGGGGCGTGTTGATGCATGTGCCGCCCTGGCACGTCTGATTGTCGCCGCATTCGCCGCAGTTTATGGTTCCGCCGCATTCATCCGATGCCGAACCGCAGACAAACCCAAGTTCTGTGCATGTTTTTGGGGTGCATACCTCACCGACGCATCTGCCGCTTTGGCAAGTCTTGTCGCTGCTGCATTCACCGCAGGTGAGCGCGCCGCCGCATCCATCCGAGGCAGGGCCGCATTCAAACCCGAGATCTGCGCATGTTTTGGGAATACATGCCGATGCATCGATGCAGCTGCCATCCTGACAAATCTTGTCGCTGCTGCATTCACCGCAGGTGAGCGCGCCGCCGCATCCATCGACTGCCGGGCCGCATTCAAACCCGAGATCTGTACATGACTTTGGAATGCATGCCGATGATTCGATGCATTTGTTATTCTGGCAAATCTTGTCGCTGCTGCATTCGCCGCAGCTGAGCGAACCATTGCATCCGTCGTCTGCTGCGCCGCATTCCGCGTTCAGATCTGCGCACGATTTTGGGGTGCAGCCGCCGGGAATCGGCGCACACCGGCCACTCTGGCAGTTTTGGTTCTCGCCGCAGCTGCCGCAGTTCAGATCACCACCGCATCCGTCGACCGCCGGACCACATTCAAAACCAAGATTCTCACATGTCTTGGGTTTGCATGATGCCGCGCATCTGGAGTTCACACAGGCTACACCGGGATCACATGCGATCTGGCACGATCCGCAATGCGCCGCATCGGTTTGCACGTCGACACACTGGCCGTCGCAGCATAGCTCACTGCCCATGCAAAATTCACATGCATTGCCCGATATCGTGACGGTGTCTGAGTCACATCCGCATGCCATGATGGCTGCACAAAATAAACAATATTTGAGGCTGTGTTTCATACGCTTTGGGAGTTCCTCTGTTTGTTACGATACTGGTGATCGTGTCTGGATGAGATGCATCTGCGGGCGGGGGCGGTGCCGCCCCTGCGGGGCTTTGGTGCTTCTGATTTGCCTATTTGAGTATGTCTGCCAGTTTGGCGGAGAGCGCGGTGCACGTCGCTGCATGCGGGGTGTCGGCCAAATCCGCTTCGCAGACGCCGACCAGCTTCATGATGGCGGCATCGTATTGCGTCATCGATTCGTTAAAGGCATCGACATCTTTCTGGCGGTTCAATGATACCGCGGCCTCACGGGCGCGCTTGAAAAACTGGTACGCCAACTGTGTCGGCTCCAGATACCAGTCGTAAATCTTCCGGATTTCCTCGATTTTTCCGGCCTGCTTCAAAAATGTTTTGCAGTCCGATTCGTGGCTTTCCGACGCTTTAAAGAACATTTCGCCCGTTTTGGACAACAGCTTGACGCCTTCATAGAGCTGCGAAAGATAGTCGTCGAGCGTGATGGATTTGTCGGTGAGCAGATTGGCTAACCCGTTGGATTCTTCGACCGCTGCTGCGATTTCCTGCTGCAGATTCTTGCACGAATCGATTGAATCGAATGTGGGCGTATCGCGGTTCTCGGCCATTGCATTGAACGGCAGCAGGCAGAGCGCCAATGCTGCAACGAATTTGAGTTTCATATATTTCCTTGTCGGGATGTTGGTGTGACGGCGAAGAACATTGAATGCCATGTGTCAGGCATTCTGTAATGCTGTGCGATTGCCGTCGCAGCCAAATGTGTGCAAAGCTGGTGTTTAGATATACAGCGCAGGTTCGACGATGCGCATATCGTTGAATACTTTGAGGAATGTGTAGCTTGGGGCGAATTTGGCGGCATGCAGCCAGAGCGATTTGAGCGCTGCGTCGATCTGCTCATCATCGGCTTCGTCCTGTGCGCTGATGGAACGCAGCACGTCTGCAATGGGCCTCAGTTTGGCACAGAAATCGTCCCAGTTTGATGTGAGTTCGTTCAGGGCGAGCCGCAGCGTGGTGCGATCCATGAAACTGTCTTCGGCGCGCTTGAGCCAGTCAAAGCGCATTTCATCCTGCAGCAGAATCTGCTGCAGCGTGCGTTTGAGGATATCCTTTGGCGGCTGGTGCGCTGCGCAGTCTTCGGGGCTGATTTCGAGCGACTCGATTTCGAGTGTGGCATCGAAGATTTGCGCCATCAAACGTGCATGCTGCGCTGGTGGATAGGAATCGAACTGCGGGCTGGCATCGGCATATTCCAGCACCGTTTGGAACGACGACTGACTGCGGTTGAGGCGTGCGGCTACTGCGCGCCATGCATAAGCCTCGCAAAGCTGCGCCATATCATCTTCGGTCACGGGGCCGGTCTGCGGAATTCTGGGCGGCACGGCTTCGTCGAGCGCATTTGCAATGCATGCATTCACGCGCACGCTCATGGCCAGAGCAGCCGCCAGATCTGCGCGCATGGCGCAGACATCGACTTCGAGACTCTGAATGGGATCCCGCAGGTCGCCTTTGTATTTTTCGGCAATCGCCGTCAAATCAAAGAAAATGCCGTCTGCAAACGGATGGCTTTCGTCGTCGCTGCATGCGTCGAATGTGTCCAGCGGTGCGAAATCATCAAACAATGCGCAGCACGGAATATTCAGCACCGATGCTCGCGAACGCACCTCGCTGAACAGCAGCGCGCTGCCCACAGATGCGATGCCCACGACGTTTTCGAGTGCGCCATCTCCCAGCGATTCATCGATTTGGGCCCGGTAGGTCACACCTGCCGATTTCACGCACAGACAATACAAAGTCTCGTAGCCGTTTGTCTTGAGCGCAGGAATGAGCGACCGCTCGACGTATTCACGCCGGTGCATTTCGGTGACGACGAGCACTTTTCCCTCGGGCCACAGCTGGCGCAGATAGGCGTCGAAATGCGCACAGATATCGGCTTCGTAGGTGATTAATACGTTTGCATTTGTTGCCAGGTGTTTTTGCAAAAAATCGTCGATCTGCATGGTGGCCTCACATTGCTGCATGGAGCGACGCACGCATCCCGCAGTGCATCACCATGCAACGGATATCGAGGGGGGCGGTGCGTATGCGCGCAGCCAAACGACGAGCACATAGCACCGTGGGGGGAGACTGCCCCCCT
>JAEEGL014850206.1_pt1 | contig 26891 bp, 29 predicted proteins | sample 9134231 | NCBI WGS metagenome assembly JAEEGL01 (sample SAMN16246548, study PRJNA631951) | gut metagenome | biome: gut microbiome; feature: rumen; material: fiber-attached | host: Bos | place: Iran: Karaj | collected 2018-10 | reverse complement strand
TGGACCCGGCGCTTTTCCGCTTCCTCCTCCGCGCCGGCCATCAGCTCGTCCCGCATCCGGGAGACTTCCTCTCCGACGGAATCCCGCTGGGCTTCGGCGGCGGCGGTGATCTCCTTGGCGGTCTTCTCCGCCTGCAGAAGGGCCATGCGCATGGCGTCCTCGGTGGAGCGGTATTCCTCCACCTTGTCCACCAGCACCTTCATCTTGTTTTTCAGAATGCCGTTTTCCCGGTAGAGGGCGGTATAGTCCTGAGAGAGCTGATCGAGGAACTTGTCCACCGTCGGGATATCATAGCCGCCGAAGATGGCCTTTTCCAGCTTGAAGCTCGTGACTTCCTGGGGTGTCAGCAATTCGTATCATCCTTTCCCGGCGTATGCGGCAGGGAAGCCGCCGGCTCAGAAGTATACGCCGTTGTTCTCCAGCTCGTCGATCAGATCGCCGAGGATATCCACGTTGTAGGGGGTGACGATGAAGGTGTTGACGGCCACCTTCTTGATCTTTCCGTCCTGGGCGTAAGCGACGCCGCTGACGAAATCGAGGATGCGGCGGGACACGTCCTTGCTGGTGTTCTCCAGGTTCAGGACCACGGTGCGCTTGTCCCGCAGATGGTCGGCGATCTCCCGGGCGGCCTCATACTGCTCCGGCATCACCAGAACGACCTGCAGACGGGCAGTGGCGTGGATGTTCACGACCTTGTTCCCGGTGCGTCTGTCGGCTGCGTTCAAATCATCACCCTCATTCCAGGCGGGAGAAACCGAGGTCGTCTGCTTCTCCTCGTAGTCGTCGAAGGTATCTTCATCGTAAGGCCGCGCGATCTTTTTCAGATTGTCCCAAATACCCATTTTCAAACTTCTCCATTTCTCAGAGCTGCGAGGCCGTCCTGGCCCCGAAGATGGCGGAACCCACACGCACCATGTTGGCGCCGGATACTATCGCTTGGGCAAAATCTCCGCTCATCCCCATGGACAAACACCATATATGGGTATTATGGTATTTTTTCGCCCGTATGTCAATATATAGCCGGAACATTTCGTCAAAATAAGGGTATTTTTTTGCGCCGGGCCAGGCGTCGGCGGTCTGTTCCCAGGCCGGCGGGATCGCCATCAGGCCCTCCAGACGGAGATGGGGGAGGGAAGAAGCCATGGCGGCGGCCTCGTCCGCCGCCTCCGGCAGGAAGCCGCCCTTCGTCTCCTCCCGGCCGATGTTGATCTGGAGAAGGATGGGCTGCACCGTGTCCAGCAGGGCGGCCCGCTTTTCAATGAGCTGCAGCAGCTCCGCGGAGTCCACCGACTGGATCAGATCGACCCTGCCGGTGATCTGGCGGACCTTGTTGTGCTGCAGACGGCCGATGAAATGCTTGGGGGCGCCGTCGTACGCGCCCAGGGCGTCCTTTTCCAGAAACTCGTTCACCCGGTTTTCGCCGCAGGCGTCCACCCCGGCACGCACGGCTTCCCGCACAGCCTCGGCGTCCTTCGTCTTGGATGCGGCCACCAGCTTTATGCTCTCCGGCGCTGCCCCCGCCCGGAGCGCCGCCTCCGCGATCTCCTCCCGGACCCGCCGGACGTTGTCTCCGATGCTGCTCACTCAGCCCACGACCTTTCCTTCATACAGGTTCTTCGCACTGATGATGATCTCGTCCCCGGCCCGCAGGGCGTCGCTGGTCACAAGGTAGAAATCCCCGTAGTCCCGCACCACCTGCACCAGCTTCTTTTCCGCCAGCAGAGCGGTCTGTACGTACACGCAGGCGCGGCCCTGCTCGTCCACGTGGAGGCCCCGCCGGGGAATGCGCAGACCGCTGGCCTCCGACAGCAGCAGCTCCGCGTCCTGGAAACGCACGGACAGCACGTCGGACATATGGTCCGCGCAGCTCAGAAGCACGGCCCGCTTGCCATCCTCCTCGGAGCTGATCCATTCCACGTCCATGGTCAGCTGCTCGCCGTAGCGCTGCCCCAGGACTACCTGCACCGTGTCGCGGCCGTAGAGCAGATCCGCGTCCGCGGCATCCACCAGGGCGGCGTAGTACCAGCGCACGCCGCTCACGATCTTTCCCAGCGCCCAGTCGGGGGTCTGACGTTCCTCCGCCATGAGGGCGGAGAGCCCGGAGGGAGCGATCTCGTCCAGGTCTGCGCCGGAGAGGTCCTCCCAGCCGTCCACGGTGCTGCTGAAAAGACCGGCGACCGGGGTGGTGATGGCGTCGGAGCCGCCGTCGGCCCGCTGCTCCAGCTCCTGGATCTCGCCGTTCACCGTCTGCAGGCGGCCGCGGATGTCGGAAGCACTGCTGGAGGCGGCGAACACCTGGGTGCGCAGGGTCTGGCTGAGGCTCTCGGCCTCGGTGAAATTGCGGGCGGACACGCTCCGGCGAAGCCGCCGGATGTCGGCCTGGATCTCCGTGTCCTTCTGCTGGGTATTCTCCGCCGACGCGGCGTTCAGCAGCGCCGTCAGCTCCTCGGCTTCGGCCCGCAGCTCCGCCAGATGCACCGCCCGGAGCAGCGCTTCGTCGGAATCGTAGGCCTGGGCCACGGTGCCCCCGGCGGCCACGCGGCCGCCCTCCTCCAGCCGGATGCGGACGGAGGAATAAACGTTGTACAGCACGGTCTCCTCCCGAGCCACGATCCCGCGGACCCTGGCGGTATCCCGTATCTCGGCAGCCGTGACGGGCACCGTGCGGTAGGGGTCGTTCAGGGCCTGGAAGGCATAGATCCCCACCCACACCAAAAGTGCGGCCACGATCAGTACGCAGGCGATCTTCAGCGTCAGGTTCGAGTTCTTCATTCCCGCTTCTCCTGGTCCCCGGAGGTCCCGAAGCCCCGGCGGATCGCGCGCCCGCCGTCGGGGCCTGAACAGTCAGTCCGCCGCCGGCAGGGGCAGGGGCCGCGCCGGGATAATGGTGGATATGGCGTGCTTGTAAACGAGCTCCTGCTTCCCCTCGCAGTCCAGCACCACGGTGAAGCTGTCGTAGCCCGTTACGAAGCCCCGCATCTGAAAGCCGTTCATGAGGAACAGCGTCAGGGGCAGCCGTTCCCGCCGGGCTCCGGCCAGGAACGAATCCTGTATGTTGATGGTCTTCTGCATGTTCTCCGCATCCTTTCTTTTCCGGCGCCGCCGGGCGGCTGCCTGATCTCTCCCCGCCTTCGCGGGTACGGATCAAAGTATACCAGAATTTTCCAGGATTCGTGTCGAAAACAGGCAGGCTTCCTGATAATTCGTTTCTTTTTTCCACAGGTGCCAGTGGACCTCCGGCTTCCCCCGGAGCCAGCTGAGCTGGCGTTTGGCGTAGCGCCGGGAGGCCAGGCAGATGCGCTCCCTGGCTTCCTCCAGGCTGTATTCCCCCCGCAGAGCGGCGGCGGTCTCCTTGTAGCCGATGGCCTGCATGGCCGTGTCGGCCTCCGTGACCCCGGCGGCCAGCAGGGACCGCACCTCCTCCGCGAGGCCCAGGCCGAACATCCGCTCCACCCGCTCGTCGATGCGCCGGTAGAGCAGGGCCCGGTCCTCGAAGCTGAGGGCGACGGTACAGGACGGGTAGCGCGGGGGAGCGGCGCGGCTCTCCTCATCGAAGGCGGTGATGGTTTTTCCCGTCACCTCGAAAATCTCCATGGCCCGCACGATGCGCTTCCGGTCGTTCCGATGGAGCTTTGCAGCCCGCTCCGGGTCGACGGACCGGAGCTTTTCCAGCAGGGCCGCGCCGCCGTCGGCGTCGTATTCCGCCTCCAGATGCCGCCGCACCGCCGGATCTCCGGCGGCGAAAGCTGTGCCCCGGAGCAGGGCTTCGATATATAAGTTAGTGCCGCCCACCAGCAGGGGGAGCTTCCCCCGGCGGAGAATATCGTCGGCGATGGCGGAGGCTTCGATCACGTAGCGCCCCACGCTGTAGCTCTCCCGGGGGTCCACCGTGCCCACCAGATGGTGGGGGATGCCCTCCGTTTCCCCCGGGGTGGGGGCGGCGGTGCCGATCACCATGCCCCGATAGAGCTGCATGGCGTCCGCGGAGATGACCTCCCCGTCCAGCAGCTTCGCCAGGCGCACGCCCAGGGCCGTTTTCCCCGTGGCCGTGGGTCCGGTGACGACCAGGATGCCCTTCGCCATCAGCTGCCGGTGAGCTCGTCCAGGGTCATGCCGAAGGCGGGGAGGAAGCGCTCCATGAAATAGGGGACCTCCGGCAGCTCCGAAGCCTCCAGGGTCTGCCGGATCTGCTTTTCGGCGGAGCGGAATTCCTGATTCCCGGCTCGCAGCTCCTCGATGCACTTGATATAGGCAGCCAGCTTGTCCGCCGCCTTGACGAGCTCGTGCACCTCGCCCTCGCCGCCCCGGAGCAGCTCCCCGTAGGCGGGGCGCATCTCCTCCGGCAGCAGGAGCAGCAGCTGGGCTTCCGCCCGGCTCTCCACAGCCTTGTAGGAGCGGCGGATGTCTTCGTTCAAGTATTTCACCGGGGTGGGCAGGTCCCCCGTCAGGATCTCGCTCATGTCGTGGAAGAGGGCCGCGGCCGCTGCCCGGTCCGGGTCGGCGCTGCGGCCGAACACATCCCGCCGGATCACGGCCAGGGCGTGGGCCAGCACCGCGGTGATCTGGGCGTGCTCCAGCAGGTTTTCTTCAAAGCTGTTTCGCATGAGGCCCCAGCGGCGGATGTTGCGCATCCGGGCGGCAAGGGCAAAAAAAGCGTTTTCCAAGCGAACGTCTCCCATTACTGCCGCCGCAGGTCCCGGAAAAAGTCCCGGAGGCGCGCCAGACAGTCCTCCTCCAGGACGCCTCCGTAGAGGGCCGGACGGTAGCCGTAGTTCTCCTCAAAGAGGTTCAGGACGCTGCCGCAGGAGCCGGTCTTTTCATCCCTGGCCCCGTAGCAGACCCATTTCAGCCGGGCGTTGAGGATGGCCCCGGCGCACATGGGGCAGGGCTCCAGCGTCACGTAAAGGCCGCAGTCGGAAAGCCGCCAGTCCTTCAAAAACGTGCAGGCCTCCCGGATGGCCAGGATCTCCGCGTGGGCCAGGGCGGAGCGGTCCTCCTCCCGGCGGTTGCGGCCCCGGCCGACGATCTGCTCCCCGCGCACGATCACGCAGCCCACGGGCACCTCCCCCGCTCCGGCGGCCTCATCCGCCAGAGCCAAGGCCTCGCCCATCCACCGTTCGTGGTCCATCAGAACGGACCCCTGGTGAGAGGAGAGCGGTCCGCCCTTTCGGCGAGCTCCCCGGTTTTCTCCGAAGCGCGCACAACAGAGGTCCGGAGGCGGCGGCTTTCCCTCTCCGCGCCTCCCGCCCCGGTGCTGCTGGGGTCAGACAGCGTCAGCTGATCCATGTTCGGGTCTCTCCTGACAAGCCTTGATTCTCGATTAAAATATTATACCGTCTCCCCCTGCCAAAATCAACAGCGCAGAGGAGAAAAAGGCCGGCCGTCCGTGCGGGCGTTTTTCCGCTGGAGTATGCCCGCATGCCGCTTTCCCGGCTCCGACGGAACCGGGGTTCGGCGCAGTCTGCTCAACCGTTGGTTAATTCGTTGATATCATCGTATGATTGACTGACCGGGAAGCTGTCACGTAAAATATGCTGAACAGAGAATGGGAGCGGTGACATATGAAGTATTTGGGAAAAAGGCTGCGGGAGCTCCGCATCAAAAACAATATGTCGCAGGAATACGTCGCGAAAACGATCGGCGTATCCTCTCAGGCGATCAGCAAATGGGAAAACGGAAAAAGCGACCCGGAGATCGGCAGCCTCATACCCCTGGCAGATCTGTTTCACGTTCCCGTGGACGAGCTGCTGGACCGGGAAAAGCGGCGCCGGGATTGGACGGATCGTATGGCCGACGCGCTTGCCGACGCTGACAGGAACGTCAGGCTGCGGTTTTTGAAGGACGCCGTCCTGGAATTCCCCGGCGATCGTATGTTCCGCTACCGTCTGGCCTGCGAAGAATACGTTCAGGCCTGTGAAGAGACGGACGCCGGGAAACGGCGGCGGCAGCTGTTACAGGCGGAGGAACGATTTGCGGCTCTGCGAAGGGAGTCTCCCGATTTCAACGCCGTAACGGATGTTCTCGTAATCGATATGTATGTGCGTGTTCTGACCGCGCTGGACCGCCGGGAGGAAGCTGCAGAGCAGGCAAAGGCCTCGCCGAATCGGGAACGGCTGCTTCTGTCCGTGCTGGAGGGGGACGAGCTGGCGGCGCAGAAGCGAAAAGTGGCGGCGGTGAGCCTCCTGACGCTGCTGACGGACCTGACGAGGGAAGGCTCGCCGGAAGCGCTGCGAATGGTGGAATCCATCGTCACGGACGCCGCCGGGCAGGAAGGGCAGCTGTTGGGCTTTCTCGTGGAGGCGTACTGCCGGCAGGCGCAGCTCTGTTGTGAGCGCCGGCAGACGATGGAGGCCCTGGCCTGGCTCCAGAAGGGATATGGGGCACTGGAGACCTATGAGGAACAAAAGAACGGCAAGGAGCGGATCACGTTCCTTTCTCCGGTCGCGCCGCATCATACGAAAAAAGAGTATGCGATGCTGTTTCTCGCTTTTCTGCGGGAAGAGAGCTTTGTCTACCTCCGGGAGCTCCCCGGCTTTCAAACGATACGGACCGGCGCAGAACGGATGGCAGCAGGCTGCGATACATAGGCAATTTCGCGCCCGGGAAGGCGAGTGGAAAGGAGAAAACGATGACGGTATACAGATGCCCGAAATGCGGCCAGATCGTCATGAAAAACGCAAAGCGGTGTATAAACTGCGGCCTCATTTTTGATTCAAAGCATGAACCGGAGCCGGACGAAGAAGACGGAAACGCAACAAAGCTCAGCAAAAAAGAAAAACGCAAGCTGATCATATTCGTGGCAGCCGCCGTGATTCTGATCCTGGCCTTGTTCGTGTTCAGTTATCTCAGTCAGAGAACGAGTTGGGCGATCGAAGGACTGCTTTGACGGAGAAGGAGACCCCGGCGGGAAGCAGCCTGACGCCGTATGTCGGCGGCTAGAATCAGAGGCCGGAGCCTCCCGCGGCAGGGGGATACTCCGTACAAAGGAGCCGGTAGGGCGCTTCGTCTTCCTCGATCGCCGGGAATCGGCCCACAGGGGGCTCGAAGCGGTTGTCCGCGGCGTCGTCGTTCACCTCGCTCACCTCGCCCAGCAGCACGGGCCCCGAGCCCGGCAGCAGGGAAAAGTCGTGGTAAAGCAGGGGATAGATATGGATGCTCTCGCCGGGCTTCAGGGCAACCCGGGTCCCGGCTGCCACGGTATAACGCCGTCCGTCGGAGATCACCTCCACGGGAGAATCCCGGTCGATGCCCTCGTCCGGCAGTGAGCGGTACAGGCGGATCAGCACGGTGCCGCCGCCCCGGTTGATGATGTCCTCGCTTTTCAGCCAGTGGAAGTGGTTGGGAGCGACCTGCCCCTCCCGGAGATACAGCAGCTTCTCCGCATATACCTGGGGATACTTCTCCGGCATGGCACGGCAGCCGTTGCGCAGGGTGATGAGGGAAAAGCCGAAGCGGCTGAAGTCCCCCTGTCCGTAGTCGGTGATGTCCCAGCCCAGGCCGCAGTCGCGTATTTCGTCGTATTCATGCCCCAGGCTATGCCAGGCTTCCGGCGTGAAGGCGCAGAAGGGAGGGAGCGGGTACTGAAGCGCCCGGCAGAACGCTTCCATCTCCCGGAGGGCGGCGTTTACTTCGCTTCGTTTCACAGGATAGCCTCCTTTACGTTGAAGCCCCGGAGCCAGAGGGCGGCTTCCTCCGCTCCTGCCTCCAGACGGACGGTCTTTTCCTCTCCCGGCAGCAGCAGGAGAAAATTGCGGTCGGAGAAGACGGGAAGGATCGTCCGGCCTGTCTTCGGGTCCTTGAGGCGGAGCTCCGCCATGAGGGCGGGGGCGCTGCCGGGGTTCCGCACCCGGGCAAGGAAGCCGCCTTCCGACTTCGTCAGGCTTCCCTCCAGCGATACGGCGGGCAGCTCCCGCAGGCCCCGGTAGTCCGTATGCTCCCAGCCGTTGAGCCAGTAGTCGTTCTCCACCGGCTCCCGGCCCTCCTCCAGTACCGTCAGCCGCATCAGCTGCACTTCGTTCATCCAGCGCGGGGCCTCCATCACGTACCGGGCGGAACCGGCAGGGGCGGGGAAGCTCCGTTCTTCCCGGCGCAGCAGCCTGCCCGACAGGTCGAAAAGCTCCATGCGCAGGGCAAGCTGCCGGTCCTCCGCCGTGGCGTTCACCAGGCAGAGCTCCTCCCGCAGCACGTCGTAGACGGCGTTCACGCTGCGGCAGCCGTCCTTGCAGCCCTGGTAACCGCCGTTCACGTCATAGCGGGCGTCGTAGGTCTGCCAGACCATGCTGGGCCAGGCCGGGTTGCTCATCCACATGAGGAGGCCCTGGCTCTGCCCGGCGAAGACCGCCTCGAACATGGCCTTGTGGTTGGAATAGCACAGCAGCTGGCTCAGACGGGTGAACTCCTCCAGGCTGTCGTAGTCCCCGTAGCTTTGGCGCAGTTGGGCTTCGAATTCGTCGGAGCGCATGGCGCCGCCCCGGCAGAAGTCGTGGAGGGCCCAGACCTCGTCGATGGGCCAGCGGTGCTCCTTCCCCAGCATGGCCTCCATGGTCTCCAGGGAGGGAATGTTCATCATGCCCCGTTCGGAGTGCAGGGTGTGGTAGGTGTGGCCGAAGTAGTATTCCGGTCCGGCGCTGTGATAGGGTCCGAAGCCGCTGACCGTGCCCAGGGCCGAGTGGGGGAGGTAGGGCCTCGTGCCGTCCCATTTTCCGCAGAGCGCCCGCAGGCCGCGGTCCAGTGCCTCCGGGGCGTAGCCCTCATTTCTGGCGCAGTACAGAGCGACGGAGGGATGCCGCCGCACCCGGCGCAGCTTATCCTCCGCGTTCCGAAGGAACATGGCTTCATCGTCCGGGTCCGGCCCGTCCACCGGGTTCGCCAGCCAGAAATCATCCCAGATGAGGATGCCGTAACGGTCGCAGGCGTCGTAGAATTCCTCCCGGCCCACCATGCCCACCCAGTTGCGGATCATGGTGAAATTCATGTCCCGGTGGAAACGGACGCGGATATCGTAGTCCTCCGGCGTACAGCGCAGGAAGGCGTCGTCCATGCCCCAGTTGCCGCCCCGGCACAGGATGGGCACACCGTTGCAGCGGAGCGTGAAGGGCCAGTCCTCCGTCCATCGAAGCTCCCGCACGCCGAAGGCGAAGCTTCGCTCATCGCTTTCCTCGTCGCCGGACAGAGCCGACAATCGGCAGGTGTAGAGGAAAGGCTCCCCATAGGTGTTGGGCCACCAGAGCCTGGGCCCGGAAAGGGTGAGCGCGGCGCAGATCTCCCGGCTTTCTCCGGGCGCCAGATCCACGGTTTCGCTTTCAAAGGGAAGGTCGCCGGGTACGACGGTCCCGGAAAAGGAGGCGCGGCAGGACGTTTCCCCGGTGTTGCGCAGTACGGCGGCCACGGTCAGCCTGGCTTTCCGGCGATCATCGGACAGCTCGGTCTTCACCCAGGGGTCCTCCGCCAGCAGCCGCCCCTTCGTCCTTTTCAGCTCCACAGGGCCGATGAGGCCCACGTTCCGGCCCCGGACGGTGGGCATCCAGTCCCAGCCCGCGGAAGCGTGGATGGTGGGATTGTCCGCGCCCAGGGGGCCGCCGTTGGGGCCCGCCGTCTCCCGGGTGTGGACCTTTATGGGGCCGGGGGTGGCGTTGGTGAGGATCTTGACGGCGAGGCAGTTGCCTTCCGGTTTGAGCAAGCTCGTAACGTCCCATTTGCCCCGCATGAAAGCGCCTTCGATTTTCCCGAGGAAACTGCCGTTGAGCCATATTTCCGCCTTCCAGTTCACCTGCCGGAGGATGAGCCAGACCCGGCCTTCCCCCTCCGGCGCGTCAAAGACCCGGCGATACCAGAAGTCCGTCAGGAACCAGGCGTCGGAGACCTGGAACTGCGCGTCGGCGGTATCCATCTCCGGCACGGCTCCGGCCTTCTGCCAGCTGGTGAGGGCCGTCCCCGGCACCTGGGCCGGGAGCCAGCCGGTATCGTCGTAATCTCCGGAGAGAACGGCCCCGTCGGCCTCCGCATCGGCAGCCCGGGCGATACGCCAGGGGCTTTCCGGCAGGGGCGGCGTCACGCCCTCGCCCAGCAGCTCCGCCTTTCGGACGCCGCAGCGCTCGCCGGGTGCGGAACGGAAAAACAGACGCAGCCGGTCCGTCCGCAGCTCCCCCGGCAGGACCGTCTGCACGCCCGCTTCCGCGCGCAGGGTGCGCACGGTGAACCAGCGCCCGCCGCCGGAGGGGACCTGCACCTCCAGCGCGGCGGGGCAGGCATACCAGGTGATGCGGATGAGCTGCACCTTGCAGGGCCCGCCCAGGTCGAAAAGCAGCCATTCCCGTCCGGAATCACCGCTGAGCCAATAGGCCTCCGGATCCCCGGAGGTGACGAGATGGCCGCAGTGGTCGTAGTCCGCGGCGGCGGAATGCAGGACGGCGCGGCGATAAGCCAGGTCGCGCATGGGATATTCCTCCTTATCGGCAGATTCGTATGAGGGCAGCGCCGCGTCGTTCGGCGCCGCCCTCAGTATACCACAACCCGGCAGCCGGGTCACCTGTACCGCCGCTTTTTCGGAGATTTCCGACGGAAGCCTGACGGCGGCTGCAACCGGGCATGTATGATCCTGCGGCATGGGGGCGTGAAACGGCCGGGAAGCGTGCGATTCCGATTGACGGCGGCACCCTGTCCGACATATACTTGAACGGAACGCCCTGCGGGGCCGCTCCGGGGTACGGTATCGCCTGAGCCGGATCGCTGCCGGACCTGTCCCTGCCGCCGGTTTCCTCGCAGACAAAAAAGCAGTTGCATGGGAGCAGAGAATATGACGATCGCAGAAAGGATCGCCCGGGAGCTGGGCAAGCCCGAGCAGTCGGTCCAAAACGTTATAAACCTCATCGATGAAGGAAACACGATCCCTTTCATCGCCCGCTACCGCAAGGAAGCCCACGGGGCGATGGACGATACGACCCTGCGTACGCTGGAGGAGCGGCTGAAGTACCTTCGCAGCCTGGAGCAGCGGCGGGAGGAGATCAGAAGACTGATCGGCGACCAGGATAAGCTGAGCCTGGAGCTGAGCGCGGAGATCGACCGGGCAGAGACTCTGGCCGCTCTGGAGGACATCTATCGCCCCTATCGCCCGAAGCGGCGCACCCGTGCCTCCGCCGCGAAGGAAAAGGGCCTGGAGCCTCTGAGTATGGCGATCCTGCTGCAGCCGCAGAAGGACCCCGCGGAATTGGCGAAAGCCTATCTGAACGAAGAAAAGGGCGTAGCGTCCGTGGCCGACGCCCTGGCCGGTGCATCGGACATCATTGCCGAGCAGGTCAGCGACAGCGCGGAGAACCGGAAAAAGCTCCGGGAGACCATCCGCAGACGGGGCGGCCTTCGCACGGAGGCGACAAAGGACGAAGACAGCGTGTACCGGCTGTATTACGATTTCCGTCAGCCCGTAGCCCGGCTGCAGGGGCATCAGATCCTGGCCATCAACCGGGGGGAGAAGGAGGGCTTCCTGAAGGTCTCTCTCGACCTGGACCGGGAGCTGGCTTTGAACGAGATCTCTCAGGGGATGGTGAAGCCGGGCGCCCGCAACGAGGCCTTTCTCCGCGCCGCCGTGGCCGACGGGTACGACCGGCTGCTGCAGCCGGGCATGGAGACCGAGATCCGCGCGGCCCTGACGGACGCGGCCGCGGAGGGGGCCATCCATAACTTCGCCCTGAACCTGAAGCCACTGCTCATGGCCCCGCCGGTGAAGGGCGCCGTGACCATGGGGCTGGATCCCGGCTACCGCATGGGCTGCAAGGTGGCGGTGGTGGACCCCACCGGCAAGGTGCTGGATACCGCGGTGGTCTATCCCACCCACGGGGACAGACAGCGCGCGGCCTGCATCGACACCCTGGCGGGCATGATCGCCCGGCACGGCGTGAAGCACATCGCCATCGGCAACGGCACCGCTTCCCGGGAAACGGAGCAGATGACCGTGGACCTGCTGCGCCGCTGCCCCGGCGTCAGCTATATGGTGGTCAGCGAGGCGGGAGCCAGTGTCTACAGCGCGAGCCCCCTGGCGGCGGAGGAATTTCCCCAGTACGACGTGAACCTGCGCTCCGCCGTCTCCATCGCCCGGCGGCTGCAGGATCCCCTGGCGGAGCTGGTGAAGATCGAACCCAAAGCCATCGGCGTAGGCCAGTATCAGCACGACATGCCCCAGAAGAAGCTGGAGGAGAGCCTGGACGCCGTGGTGGAGGACTGTGTGAACGCCGTGGGAGTGGACCTGAATACGGCGTCGCCCTCGCTGCTGAAAAGAGTCAGCGGCCTTACGGCGGCCACAGCGAAGAACATCGTGGCCTATCGGGAGGCCAACGGGGCCTTTTCTTCCAGAAAACAGCTGCTGAAGGTGCCCAAGCTGGGGCCCAAGGCCTTCGAGCAGTGCGCCGGCTTCCTTCGGGTGCCGGAGAGCCGGAGCGTTCTGGACAACACCGCCGTACATCCGGAGAGCTACGCCGCCGCGGAAAAACTCCTGGAGCTCTGCGGCTTTGCCGTGACCGACGTGAAAGCCGGCAGGCTGGGCGAGCTGCCCCGGCGGCTGAAGGACCGGGGCGAAGCGCAGACGGCGAAGGACTGCGGCGTGGGGCTTCCCACCCTGAAGGACATCGTGAGCGAGCTGATGAAGCCGGGCCGCGACCCTCGGGACGAGCTGCCCAAGCCCATTTTCCGGACGGATATCCTGGATATGAAGGACCTGCAGCCCGGCATGGTGCTCACGGGCACCGTGCGCAACGTGATCGACTTCGGCGCGTTTGTGGACATCGGCGTCCATCAGGACGGACTGGTGCACGTCTCCGAGCTCTGCGACCGCTTCGTGCGTCACCCCAGCGAGGTGGTCAGCGTGGGGGATACGGTCCGGGTGCTGGTCCTGGGGGTGGACGAGAAGAAAAAACGCATTTCCCTGAGCATGAAGCAGGTGAAATGACCCGCGCCGTCGGCGCCGCCGAACTCCCGGCCCTCTTCCTTCCGGTCCCGGGCCGGAGCCGGAAGCAGAGTTGGGATCAGCGGTCAAATAAGGGCGTTTCCAAACCCCGACGGGGGGGCGGAAACGCCCTTTCCTCATTCCCGGATCCAGACGCGCATCTCTCCCGTGCCGCGGTTGGCCCAGGCGTAGTAGGGGACCCATTTCAGCTCCACGGGCCGCGCTTCCGGAGCATCCCGGAAATCGTAGAGCCGATCCTCCGGCCAGTCCGACCCTTCCCGCAGACCGGTGGTCAGCACCGTGATCACGCCCCCCAGGGTATCCGGCTCCCAGCGGGTTTCCGCTGAAGGGTCCGGCCCGCGGCGGAGCAGATGCAGATCTTTTCCGTTGTCCGCCTCCTCCAGACAGTAGACGATGGGACCCCGCTGCAGAGCGACCTTTCCTGCGTCCTCCCGCACCCTGGGGTCAGTACGCACCCAGCGGGGGATCATCTCCAGCTCCAGGTTCAGCCGGTCTCCGGTCTGCCAGCGCCGCCGGAGCAGGGCATAGCCCTCCCGGCATTCCGCCGCCGCCTCCTCTCCGTTCAGGAGCAGGCGCCAGACCCTGCACCAGCCGGGGATCCGCAGGGCCAGGGAGCGCTCTTCCCGCGGCGCCGCCGTCACCTTCAGCTCCACCCGCCCGTCCCAGGGATAGCGGGACTCCGTCTCCAGGACCAGGCCGCCGTCCCGCAGCGTCCCGCCCAGGTAGAGGTTCAGATACAGAGTGTCCCCGTGCCGTACCGCCGCGTAGTCCTCCAGAGAGGCCAGGAGGCGCACCAGGTTGGGCGGGCAGCAGGCGCAGCCGAACCAGGGCTGCCGCTCGGGCTTCACGTGGCTCTTGTGCCGGTCCCACCGGCAGGCCTCCGGTACCACCTCCAGGGGATTCACGTAGAAAAAGCGCTTCCCGTCCAGCTGCATGCCGCTGAGTACGCTGTTGAAAAGCGCCCGCTCCATCACGTCGGCGTATTCCCCCCGGGGCTCCAGACAGAGCATCCGCCTGGCGAAGAACACCAGCCCCACGGAGGCGCAGGTCTCCCCGTATACGGTGTCGTTGGGCAGATCGTAGTCGAAGGTGAAGGCTTCCCCATGCTCCGATGAGCCCAGGGCCCCGGTGACGTACATCCGCCGCCGGACGGCGCTCTCCCAAAGCCGCCGGCAGGCCGCCGCCAGCTCACCGTCCCCGGTCGCCCCGGCCACGTCCGCCATGCCGGAATAGAGGTACATGGCCCGCACCGCATGGCCCACCGCGTCCCTCTGTTCCGTGAGCGGGGCATGAGCCTGGTAGTACCGGAGCCCCAGGGGACTGCCCTTCCAGGCTTCTTCCCGGCCGGAGCGCAGCCGTTCTTCTTCAAAGAACAGGGGCTGCTTTCCCCGCTGGCGGATGAAGTAGGCCGCCAGGCGCAGATGCCGCTCATCCCCGGCGGCGTCATAAAGCCGCATGAGGGCCATTTCCAGCACCGGATGGCCTGGATACCCGTGGAGCTTTCCCTCCTCCGGCCCGATCACGCTGTCGATGTGCGCAGCAAAGCGGATGGCGGCGTCCAGCAGGACGCGCTTTCCCGTGGCCTGCCAGTAGGCCACCGCCGCTTCGATCAGATGCCCGGCCACATAGAGCTCATGGTCGTCCCGCAGATTCGTCCATCGGCGGTCGAGGCCCCGGATGATGTAGTAAGTATCCAGATACCCGTCCGGCTGCTGGGCGGCTGCGATGATCCGTATGGCTCCGTCCGCCAGGGCTTCCAGCGCCGGATTGGGCTTCCATCGCAGACTGCAGGCCACCCCCTCCAGCCACTTATAAACGTCGCTGTCCTGAAAAGGGTAACCGTGGAAATCTCCCGTTTCCAAGCCCGCCGCGATGCGGAAATTGCGCATGCAGCCGCTTTTTTCCGCCGTCTCCGGCAGCGCGTCGTTCAAAGCCGCCCATTGATAGGGGATGGCCTCTCTGACCAGGGTGTCCCGGAAGCTCCCCCAAAAGCCGTCCCGGACGTCCGTCATGGGGACAGGCACGCCGTATTCTGACATGATGCCGCCGCCTCCTCGCGTTTTACGGTTATTGTACCATCGCCGGAGTTTCCTGTAAAACCGAAAATAGCGGATGCGCGCCGGAATCGGTCGGGCGGCGGGAGAGCGTCCTTTCTTTCCGTTTGATTTGTCGCGGCGGAAAGAGTAAACTCAGGACGGTGGGGCCGCATCGGAATCCTTGCGGCAATCGGATCAGGGGGGATAACGATGGCGATCCAAAACGGCTTCCAGGAAATCGACGTTCACAACATGACCAAAACCCAGGCCTTCGCCGCCATCGACGCCAGGCTTCGGCGCGCCAACGCCTCGGTCTACCGGCTGAAGGTGATCCACGGCTATCACGGAGGTACGGTGCTGCGCGACGCGGTGAGGTCGCATTACCGGGATCACCCCAAGGTCAGGCGCGTCGAGATCGGGCTGAATCCCGGCGAAACGGACCTGGTATTGCGAGAGCTGTAAAATGATACGGACATCGAACCGGACGATATGGAGATCTTCGATGCCGCGACCGTGATCCGGGAGCTCGCGTAAAGGAAGGAAAGCGGGCTTCATCACGGGAACCGCGGGGCCCCGGGCTCTGCCCGTCCCGCGCTTCAGTCCGGAAGCAGGCTCATCTGCCCGTCGATCCACGATTTCTGAGGCACGTCGCGGACCCTGTCTCCGTCCCGATAGCCGCCGATCAGAAACGGAGACCCGGGGTCGTGGAGCCGGCACTGCGCCAGCACCTTTGCCGGTTCCGCGTTGGCATAGCAGTATCTGCACAGGTGTCTGCAGCTGTTGTATGCGCCGATATCGCAGGAGATGCAGCAGGCGCATTCGGCCCGCGCACCCTTCCTTTTCGGCGCATGCAGGCGCTTGCCGATCGCCCGCTCAAAGTCGCTGATCCGCATGCAGCCCCCGCACTCGGCTCCGTAAACAGCCAGCTCGTCCCCCTCGGCGCAGGGCTTCACCGTCATACCGCGGGAGGAAGCGATGTCTATGATGGCTTTCCCCAGTGTCAGCCGCTGCGCCTTTGTCACCTCCGCAGCCTCGGGGAAATTCCTCCTGACCTTCGGATAAAGGTCGATAAAGCTGATCACGACGGTCTTTGTATATCCCTCCAGCGCAGCCGCCATCTGCTCGAAGGCGCGGAGATGGTATTCCTCCGAATAGCGCCCGGAGATGAAGATCGGGTCGTAGCGCCAGCCCACAGCCTCCGTGCCTGCCATCCCGGACAACCGCCTGAAGTCGTCGAGCAGGCGGCGCTTGTCCGGCACGTTGGGTTCAACGTCCCGCCCATACGGCGTGATCGTGACAAACCAGTATTGCCCGTAATCCTTCAGAAGGTCCATATACGGGAACATCGGCGCGGGGTTCTTCGAGCAGAAGCCGATCGCGTCCACAAGCTCGGGGTCCAGACGGTAACGGTTCACCTGATGGGCGTCATACGGATTGCGGACGCAGACATAGCCCTCCCGGAGCCTGTTTGCGAACCATTCAGCATAAAAGGCGGGGATGTCCGTCCGCTGCCCGGTGTTGATGATCATTTCGTTCCGCCGCCCTTCGTTATGCTGTCCGCCGGTCCTAACGCCGGCAAGCCCCTCGTCCTGCCGGTTCCCCTCAGAAGTATACACCCGACCGCGGATGGGGACAAGCCGCTTCTCCTTAAAGGAACCGGAAAGCGCGTCCGCATCATCCCGGCGGGAAGCGCGGGCGTCCGCCCAAGGGGATCGGGAAGACGCCGCGGACGCACGGTAATGGCAACAAAAACGCGGGGGCCGCCCAAATGCGGCCCCCGCGCAGATCATATCGCCTTCAGTCCTCCACGTCGCTGTTCACGATCAGGCCGTAATCGCCGGCCTCTCGGCGATAGACCACTGCGAAAGCTCCGTCCTCGTCCTGGTTGCGGAACACGTAGAAATCGTGCTCCAGCAGGTTCATCTGCAGGATGGCCTCGTCCACGCTCATGGGCTTGATGGAGAAGCGCTTGGTGCGGATGACCTTGAACTCCTGCTCCTCTTCCTCCGCCACGGGGACCGCGGCGGCGAAATCGGCCTCCAGCACGTTTTCATGGATGCGCTTTTCCAGGCGGGTCTTGTACTTGCGTACCTGCCGCGTCAGCGCGGCCACGGCCGCATCGATGGAAACGTACATGTCGTTGGTGCTTTCGCTGGCCCGATAGAACATCCCGTTGGCGTTGACGGTCACCTCGGCGATGTTGCGGTTGCGCTCGACCCGGAAGGTGACGTAGGCGGTGGATTCGCCCCGGAACAGCTTTTCCAGCTTTCCGATCTTCTTCTCGGCATAGGCCCGCAGATCGTCGGAGGAGGACATCTTCTTTTCGGTGAAAACGAAATTCATGGGATTCTCTCCTTTCGGGTGGTTACTGGGCAGGAAGCCTGCCTAAAAACAGTATAGCATAACGAAGGGAAAATGGAAAGGACTTCTTTCCCCGGCGGCCCGGCCCTCTCTTTTTCCGAGGCCGCCGGGTTTCGACGCTTTTCGATCCCGGCGGAGGTTTACACTGTCCTCACAGCTTATCGAAGCCGCGCCTGCGGCGGAGGCTCGTGTCCCGCGGGGAGCGGCGCGCCGCTCCCCGCTCCCCCTCGGCGGACCTTCCGGTCCGCTTCTTTTTTTGCATAAAAAACTCCCTCCCGCCGGAGCGGGAGGGAAGGAACGTCAGTCGTCGTAGCCGTCGTAGCTGCCGCGGCCGCCGCCGCGGCGGCGGGAGTTCTTTTCGTTGTATTTCCGCACGCCGGACAGGCGGGAATCAGAGTCCTGCATGAACTGCTTGAGCTTGTCCTCGAAGGAGGCGGCCCTGGGCGCGGGAGCCGGATTCCCGGCGGCCGGCGGGGGGGCGGGCCGCCGGGCCTGCCGCGGCGGCGGGTCGGCGGTCTTTTTGATGGAGAGGTTGATGCGGCCGTTATCGTCGATGCCGACGACCTTGACCTTCACCTCCTGCCCCACGTGGAGATAGTCGCTTACCTCGTTGACGTAAGCGTATGCGATCTCGGAGATATGTACGAGGCCGGAACGGCCCTCGGGAAGGGATACGAACGCACCGAACTTCGTGATCCCGCTGACCTTCCCGTCAACGATGCTGCCAACTGTCAATTCCATAGAAACGCGGGTTCCTCCATTCGATCCTTCCTGAGGCGGCGGGCCGCCGGAAACCGGCGACGGACCGGGCTGCGGATCAGCCGCCGATGTCGTAGTAGACGATCTCTCCGGGCAGGACCAGCCCCAGCTTATCCCTGGCGACCCGCTCGATCATGTCCAGGTCGCCGCTGTGCTCGATCTCGTATTCCAGGGAAGCGTTGCCCACGGTCAGAGCCTGGGCCTCGGCTGCCAAAGCGTCCCGGGCGGCCTCCGCCGCCTCGATGCGGGCGTTCATTTTTGCCAGGGACAGGACCGCGTAGACCATCACGGTCACCAGCACCATGCCCATAACGATAGCGATACCCGATTTTCTCTGCTTCATAACCTGCCTCCGCCGGATCCGATTTATAAGCTGAATCCAAAACCCCAAAATGCATTGTAAACCATCTCTTCAGAGAAATAAAGAGTTTTTTTGCAATTTTGTAAGTTTTTTTCAAGGGGATACGCAGAAGGCACAGAGGGGTCAGCAAAACGCGCAGACCGGCTCCGGCGAGACCGGCGATACCGGCGGCGGCCGGAGCGCCGACCGGACGGAGCAGGAGAAGATAGCAGAGCCCGCCCAGGAGCATGCCCAGGAGCATGAACAGGCGCAGCTGGCCCCGGCCAGCGATGCTGCCCAGGAGGAAGAGCAGCACCGCGGCCAGCAGACAGTAGGGGGAGTAGAAGACGGGGAGCAGCTTTTCCCGCCCGGCCCGGCGCAGCATGGCTCCCAGAAGATCGTAAAGAAAGCCCAGCGCCAGGCCGCAGCCCAGGCTCAGCAGGGCCTGCAGGGCCTGACTGCCGGGATCGATGCGCATCAGCCCAGCAGTCTGCCCAGGAAGCCCCGGCTCCGCTCGTGCTCTCCGGCGTAGTCCATGCCGTCGATCCGCCCCTCCACCAGAAGCTCACCGCCGTCCAGGCTCAGCTTGCTGATCTTGAGCCCGCTGCCCCGGACGGTGAGGGCACCGCCGGTGGTGGACAGGATCACCGATTCCTCATCGAAGGCCTCCACGTCCTGCACGCCGCTGACGCTCAGGCGCTTCCGTTCGTTCAGGGTCAGGGAGTGGGCCTCCCCGGACTTTCGGTTGTCTTCATACAGCATAGCCATTTCAGGATCACCTCGGCCTATCCTATGCGCGCCTTTTCCCCGGCATGACCCGCTGTCGGCCCCGGAGAGGGAAGGGCTGCGGCGGGTGTTCCGGAGAGGCAAAAAACCCCTGATTTCGGCTTGACAGAAGGCTGTAACCTGTGTAGAATACTTGTTACCTAAATGTAATCCTTTTTGTAATCCTTCTTCTTCAGGAGCGGCCAGAGGATATGCGAAAGCTGTTCGGTGGAAAAGTGAACAGGAAAAACGGGGCTCTCCGCCGTCTCGCCTCCCGGCTGGGAGGGAGCGGGCGGGTGCTGCTGCTGGCGGCGGTCACCCTCGGGGCGCTGCTGGCGGCGGGAAAGCTGAGCTTCGCCCTCGCCGTGAACATGGACGGGGACCTTCTGGGATACGTTTCCAGCAGGGAAGAGCTGGACGGCATCGTGGACCGGGTGGAGCACTCCGTCAGCGACGCGCTGGGCCGCGCCTGGTCGCCGGAGGAGCTCACCACCTACGTGGCGCTCCGGGCCGGATCGGATACGGAGGACGCGGTGGCGGACAGGCTTCTGGCCTCCGTGCCGGAGCTGCGGGAGCTGCAGGTCGTCTACGTGGACGGGGAAGCCGTCTGCGCCTTTGAAGAGCGGGAGCAGGCCGCCGAAGCGCTGAAGTCCCTGGCCTCGCGCTACGTTCGTGAGGATACGGAGAAGATCCGCTTCCTGGAGGAGGTGGTGGTCGCCTCCGCCGTGGTGGACGCCCGTCTGCTGGCGGACGCGGAGGAAGCCCTGGCCGCCGCGGTCACCGTGGAGACCCGGGGGAGCGTCACCGTCACCAAGCAGATCCCCTGCGCGGTTGAGGAGATCAGCGACAGCCGCCTGTATGCGGCCGAGGGATACGTTCGGCGCGTCGGCCAGGACGGAGAGGAAAGCGTGAAATACGGCACGGTCTATCAGAACGGCCGGCTGACCCGGTGCGTGGAACGGGATCGGGTGCATCAGGAGCCCGTGGACGAGGTCGTGATCGTCGGCACCCGGGTGCACCGCTCCACCGGCAGCTACATCTGGCCCGTGGAATCGGCCTGGCTTTCCTCCTTCTTCGGCCCCAGGACGGGCTTCGGATCCTCCGATCATCAGGGCGTGGACATCGCCAGCGACGCGGGGACGCCCATCATGGCGTCGGACGGCGGGGTCGTCCTCTTTGCGGAGGACTATTTCGGCTACGGGCTGCTGGTGAAGATCCAGCACGAAAACGGGGACGTCACCTATTACGCCCATTGCTCCGCCATCCTGGTATCGGAGGGCGAAAGCGTGAAGCAGGGCGAGACCATCGCCCTCATGGGCTGCACCGGCGTGGCCTCCGGCAACCACTGCCACTTTGAGTTCCATCCCGGCGGCGGCGAGGCGGCGGACCCCATGGATTATCTCCCCGCCTGCCCCTATCCGATCCTCGAAGAATGAAGATACGCCCTGCCGGTCTGCGGATGCAGACCGGCTGCTTTTTTGGAAGGATGAGCCTGATATGAAGGAAGCCCTGATCCGCCCGGCTTTGCCGGACGACGCGGAAGCCCTGCTGGCCGTATACGCTCCCTACGTGGAGCATACGGCCGTCACCTTCGAATACACGGTGCCGACGCCGGAGGAATTCCGCGCCCGCATCGCCTCCATCCGGGGAAAGTATCCCTATTTCTGCCTGGAGACGGAGACCGGCGTCGCGGGCTACGCCTACGCCGCCGCCTTCCGCAGCCGGGCCGCCTACGGCTGGTCGGCGGAGACCAGCATCTACCTGGCCCCGGAGGTCCGGGGCAGGGGATACGGTCGGCGGCTCTACGATGCCCTGGAGGCGGCCTGCCGCGCCATGGGTCTGCAGAGCCTCTACGCCTGCATCACGGTCCCCCGGGGCGAGGACCCCTACGTTACGGAGGGGAGCGTCCTCTTTCACCGGCGCATGGGCTGGGAGGAGGTCGGGCGGCTGCCCCAATGCGGCTTCAAGTTCGGCCGCTGGTATGACACGGTCTATATGTATAAGAGCGTCGGCGGTCACGGGGCCGCCCCCGCGCCGGTGATCCCCTGGATGCCGGAAGAATGACGAAGACAAATGACCGCCGCACCGTCTGCCTGTTCTGCAAACGGTGCGGCGGCGCTTTATTCAAATTGAAACTCGAAGTAGCGGGCGGCGTTGCGCCAGCAGACATCCCGTATCAGCTCTCCTAGGCCGTCCCAGTCCTCCGGGACGTCCCCCTCGGTCACCCAGCGTCCCAAAAGGGCACAAAGCAGGCGGCGGAAGTATTCGTGGCGGGCGTAGCTGAGGAAGCTGCGGGAGTCCGTCGTCATGCCGATGAAGTCCCCCAGCACGGAGAGGGAGGCGAGGCTGTTGAGCTGCGCCAGGATGCCCTCCTTTGTGTCGTTGAACCACCAGGCGGGGCCCTGCTGGAGCTTTCCCCTGGCCTCCGGCGACTGGAAGGAGCCCAGAATGGCGCCGACGGGGGCGTTGTCCCCCGGGTCGAGGGAATAGAGCACGGTCTTCGGGAGCACGCCGTCCTGCTCCAGCCGTCCCAGGAACGCCCCCAGGGCCGCGCCCGCCCCGCCCTCGCCCCGGATGGCGTCGAAGCCGGTGTCGGGACCCAGGTACTGCAGGGCGAGGGGATTGGGGTCCCGGAGAGCGCCGAAGTGGAGCTGCATGACCCAGCCCCGCTTTGCATATTCCTCCGCCAGGAAATAGAGGACGAAGGCGCGGAAGACCTCCGCCTCCTCCGGGCTCACGGGCATGCCGCTGAGGGCCCGGCGCAGGGTCAGCTCCGGGTCCCCGTCGAAGCTCCGGGGGATGCGGTCCAGCCCGTGGTCGGAATTGCGGCAGCCCATGGCGTGGAAGAGGTCGATCCTACCGATCAGGGCGTTCAGAAAGCCGTCCAGGTCCAGAATGTCCCCGCCCAGGGCGGCCACGTAGGCAGCGAACCCTTTTTTCTCTATGCCCAGGGCCTTGTCCGGCCGGAAGGCGGGGAGCACCGCGATCTCAAAGTCCTCCTTCAGCTGCCGGTGCCAGCGGAGCTCGTCCAGGGGATCGTCCGTGGTATAGATGAGCTTCACCCCCGCAGCGCGCACCAGGCTGCGGGCGGAAACGGCCTTCAGCTTCTCGCTGCAGAGCGCCCAGACGGCGTCGGCGTTCCTTTCGGAGAGAGGCTCCGCAACGCCGAAATACCGCTTCAGCTCCAGGTGGCTCCAATGGTAGAGCGGGTTGCCGACGAGGCGGGGCATCAGCGCTGCCCAGCGCAGGAATTTGTCCCGGGGCTCCGCGTCCCCGGTGATGTAGTCTTCGTCGATCCCGGCGGCGCGCATAGCCCGCCATTTGTAATGGTCGCCGCCCAGCCAGAGCTCCGTGAGATTGCCCCAGCGGCGGTCCTCCGCCAGCTCCCGGGGGGAGAGATGGCAGTGATAATCCAGAATGGGCTGCCCCTCGGCATATTCGTGGTAGAGCCGCCGGGCGGCGGGCGTGGTCAGCAGGAATTCCTCGTCGGGATAGGGCTTCACGGCGCGCCTCCTCAGTTTCAGAATGTGGTCAGGCGCACGGAGGGGCCTTCCTCGGCCTCCCGGCGCAGCAGGGCGGAAAGTCGGCTGCGGGGCAGCTCGTCCACGTTTTCCACCAGCAGGATGTGCATGTCCCGGGCCCGCTGGCGCAGGGCCTCCCGGGCCGAGGCGGAGCCGCTCAGACGGCAGCATACCAGGGCCTTCACGGCATAGCTGCCGCCGAAGCGGGCAGCCACGCTGTCCACCTCGTACAGGGCCTCCTTGGGCACGGAGCCGATCTTGCAGGAGACGTAAACAGGCACCGCCCCGTGCATCAGCAGCCCGTCGATCTCGTTCATGGTGCTTCGCTTGTCCTCGCCGCCGCTCCAGCTGATCTTCGCGCCCATGACGGCGTCGGTGAAAAAGGCGGGTTCGTCCCGGGCGGCCAGAAAGACCCAGAGCTCCAGCAGGTCCCCGGCCCGGGTAAGGGTGCGCTTCACATGCTGGTCGCGGAAGGTGAGGGTGACGATGCTGCCCTTTTCCCCGTAAGCGGAGATGAGGCCCGCTTTCTCCAGCCGCTCGATGTGGCGGCGTTCGCATTTTTCCGGCATGGAGGCGGAAACGGTGAGGCCGCCGCTGCGGCTCCTGGCGGTGAGCTCGGCCAGCAGAGTGCATTGCTTCGTCCAGCTGCCTGGGTCCTGCACGTATACGCTCCAGAGGTCCTCCACGTCCTTCTCCAGGTCCTCCGGCAGCTTTCCGGAGAGGGTATAGCTGCTCTCGGTGAGCTCCCCGCCGCTGAGACGGATGTATTCTCCGGCGCGGATGCCCCGGAGGGGGCGGATCAGTCCCTCCTTCCGGGCGGGAAGCTCTCCCCGCAGGGTGTGGAGCGACTGACGGCGCACGTCCAGCTCGAAGAGCCGCAGCCGCTTCTGCGCGGCGGCGGAACCCAGGGCGGCCAGCAGCAGATCGCTGCCGCCGGTCATTTCAAAGGCGCAGTCCGGATATTTTTCCAGGATGTCCCGGATGGCGGCGGCCGCCCCGCTGTAGTCCCGGTCGTCCACCCGCAGGAAGGAGAGCCGGAGCTCCGGCCGTCTGGCCCGGAAAAAGGCCCGGGTGGCGGCGATGCGCCCATCGGTCATCAGGCTGCGGGAGCCCAGGTAGATCACCCGCTCCGGCCCCAGACAGAGGGCGGCGAGCACGTTTTCCGCGGGCTCGGCGGAGAAAAGCTCGGCAATGATCAAGGCGGCGCCTCCCTTCACAGAAGCAGATAGCCCGCGGCGATGCCCAGGGCCGCTGAGAGGCAGATGAGAAGGATGGGGTGTACTTTCCTGAAGGCCAGCACCGCCATCACCGCGAAGATGACCGCGGTGACGAGAAAAGCGGGCGTCAGGAAAGCCGCGGCGGCGATCCCGCCGGGGAAGAGAACGGTGCGCCCCATGGTGAGGATGGCGGAGCCGATGAGGCCGATCACAGCGGGCTTCAGCCCGGTCATGATCCCCGCCACGACCCGGCTGGCGCGGAAGCGCCGGAAGCAGCGGGCGACGATGAGGATGATGACGAAGCTGGGGAGGACCACTCCCAGGGTGGCGCAGGCGGACCCGGGGATCCCGGCCAGCTCCGAGCCGATGTAGGTGGCGATGTTCACGGCGAAGGGGCCGGGGGTGGATTCGCTCACGGCCACGAAGTTCAGCAGAGATTCCGTGGATAGCCAGCCGTGGGCCTCCACCGCCGCCTGGATCAGGGGAAGCATGGCGTAGCCCCCGCCGAAGGTGAAGAGGCCGATCTTGAAGAATGTCCAGAAAAGGTCGAGGAAGATCATTTTTCAGCCCTCCCCGCCCGGATGAGAGAGGTGACGAGCCCCGCAGCGGCGCAGCAGAGGATCACGATCAGCACGTTCACCCGCAGGATGGCCGCCAGCACGAAGGCTCCGGCAGCGATGACGTAGGAAACGAGCCCCTTGGGGCACTTTTTGTACATGCTCCAGAATGCCTTGAGGATCAGAGCCAGCACCCCGGCCCGGATGCCGAAGAAAGCGTACTGCACCGGCTTCAGATGCTGGAAGGCGTCCAGGAGCCGGGAGACGATGAGGATGCAGACGAAGGAGGGGAGGACGACCCCCAGGGAGGCGCAGACGGCCCCGGCGAGGCCCCCCACCCGGACGCCGATAAAGGTGGCGGAATTGATGGCGATGGGGCCGGGGGTGCTCTCCGCGATGGCGATGATCTCCAGCACGTCCTCGTCCGTAATCCATTTCCGGTTTTCCACCGTCTCCTTCTGGATCAGGGGGATCATTGCGTAGCCCCCGCCGAAGGTGAAGGCGCCGATCTTCAGAAAGGTGAGAAAGAGGGAGAGAAGGACGCCGCCCTTCCCGGTCTTCGATGCCATGCCGCCTTCGCCTCCATTCGCGTTTTCCTGCCCATTTTACTAGGTGCGGAAGGAAAAAACAAGCCGGAGAGCGGAAAAACCCCTTCCCCCGTCTGCCGGTGCAAGACGGGGGAAGGGGACCTCGGTATTCAGTTCCGATCCCGGCGCGCCGGGAGACAGAGTCTGCCGCCTCTGTGCCGTTTCCCTTACCGCTCCGGCAGGAACTCCAGGGGATTGACCCGGGTCTCGTCCAGGGTCATGGCGAAATGCAAGTGGTTCACGTCGCCGTTCTCCGCGTCGGCAGTGCTGCCCACCGCGCCGATCACCTGACCCAGGCGCACCACGTCCCCGGTCTGGACGGCGGGCTGCCCCGCCAGGTTGCAGTAGACGCTGCGGAGCCCGGCCCCGTGGTAGATGATCATGGTCACGCCGTACATCGGATCGGTGAAGATGCGCTCCACCGTGCCGTCCCCGGCGGCCAGAACCTTTTCCCCCAGGTCCGCCTCGATGTCGATGGCCCCGTGGGTGCGCCAGTCCTCCATGGTGCGGTCGTACAGCAGGGCGTCCACGCTGTAGGTCATGGAGATATCTCCCTTCACCGGCCAGCCGAAGGCCGTGGCCAGCACCTCGGCGGCGGGCTCCCCGGCGGCGGCCTCCACGGGCGCTGCGGTCTCCGGTTCCGGTACCGGCGCGGACGCCTCCGGCAGGATCTGCTTCGGCGGCTGCGCCTCCGGCATCCAGGTGTAGGCGACGGCCCTGTCCGTGGGCTCCGGCGCGGCGGCGGTCACGCTTTTCTGCAGGTCGGGCGTGGGCCGGGGCTTCGTGCTGTCCATAGCCGCGGAGAAAAGCCAGGCCGTCACGGCGATCACCGCCGTGCTCAGCAACAGAATGAAATAAAAGCTGCGCTCCCCGATGAAGCGCCACAGGCGGCGAAGGATGCCGCCATCCGGTTTCTCATTCAAAACGATTCACCCCCATAATGTAAGAGGCTCCGGGGAGAAGTTCTCCTCGGAGCACTCTCTATGGGGATTATTCCCCCCGGCGGGGGAATTATACGGCGTTTACAGGTTGAAGAAGGCCCTGCGGCCCAGGTACTGCGCCGCGTCACCCAGTTCCTCCTCGATGCGCAGGAGCTGGTTGTACTTCGCCACTCGGTCCGTGCGGCTGGGCGCGCCGGTCTTGATCTGCCCGGCGTTGAGACCCACCACCAGGTCGGCGATGGTGGTGTCCTCCGTTTCGCCGGAACGGTGGCTCACCACGGCGGTGTATCCGGCGCGGTTGGCCAGCTGGATGGCGTCCAGGGTCTCCGTGAGGGTGCCGATCTGGTTGAGCTTGATGAGCACGCTGTTGCACACCCCCAGCTCGATGCCCCGGCGGATGCGGCTCACGTTGGTGACGAAGAGATCGTCGCCCACCAGCTGTACCCGGTCGCCCAGGGCCTCCGTGAGGAGCTTCCAGCCCTCCCAGTCGTCCTCGGCCATGCCGTCCTCGATGGAGATGATGGGGTATTTCTTCACGAAGTCCACGTACATGTCCACCATCTGCTGCGGCGTCATGGTGATGCCCCGCTTGGGCAGGTGATAGCAGCCGTCCTCCTTGCTGAACCAGTCGGACACGGCACCGTCGATGGCCAGCATGAAATCCTCTCCGGGCCTGTAGCCGGCCTTCTCGACGGCGGCCACCAGGGCCTTCAGGGCGTCCTCGTCGCTGTCCAGGTTGGGAGCGTATCCGCCCTCGTCCCCCACGCCGGAGGCGGGGACGACCTTCTTCAGGGTGTGGAAGACCTCGGCGCACATGCGCAGGGCTTCCTTCCAGCTGGGAGCGCCCACGGG
>JAEEGL016251598.1_pt1 | contig 26893 bp, 30 predicted proteins | sample 9134231 | NCBI WGS metagenome assembly JAEEGL01 (sample SAMN16246548, study PRJNA631951) | gut metagenome | biome: gut microbiome; feature: rumen; material: fiber-attached | host: Bos | place: Iran: Karaj | collected 2018-10 | reverse complement strand
TGAGGCGTACTTCAGGGGTATCAAGTTGCAGTAAAAGGCACTGACCGGCCATCAACGAATCCGCTATAAAGTGACGTGAGCTTAATGGGCGAGGTGCTCTCGCAAAATGAGATAGACAGTTTGCTTCAAGCGTTAAGCTCAGGTGAACTCGATACCGATGAACTCAATACCGCCGAAGAAAAGGCCACCAAGAATTACGATTTCAGACGCCCGGCGAAGTTCTCCAAAGAACATTTGCGTACGCTGGAGATCATTTTCGAGCATTACGGACGTCTGCTTTCCACCAACCTGCCGGTTTATCTGCGTAAAAACATTCAGGTCAGCGTTGTGAACTCCGAGACCTGTACGTTTTCCGAATTTTCGACAGCACTTGCCAATCCGGTACTTTTGGCAGTTGTCAATTTCGAGCCGCTGAACGGCAATGTCATGTTGGAAATGGCAGCGAATCTGGGATTTGCCATGATCGACAGAATGCTTGGAGGTCCCGGCAATCCGTTGGAAAAGAGCCGTGATTTTTCCGAGATCGAAAGATCGATCATTGATAAGATCATGTCGGTTTGTGTACAGCTTCTCAGGGAGCCCTGGAAGAACGTTGTGGAAGTCAATCCGATCCTGGAAAGGATCGAGACCAACCCACAGTTTGCACAGATCATAGCGCCTTCCGATATGATCGCGATCGTAACGATTAATGTAAAGATCGGTGACGTGGAAGGCCTCATGAATGTATGTCTCCCGTATTTTACGCTCGAGACCGTCATGGATAAACTGAATACGAAGTACTGGTTCTCGACGATGAAAGAGAATGATGAGGAGAATTACGAGGATCATATCGAGACCATTATCAGACGAGTGGAAATGCCGATCCGCGCTGTTCTTGGCAGGAGTATCGTAACCGTCAATGATTTTGTGGGCCTGCAGAACGGTGACATTATCAAACTGAACTCCAAAGTCGGTCAGGAATTGGATATTTTCGTCGGCAATCTTAAGAAATTTAAAGCCCTTCCGGGTTCCTCAAAGGAGTCGTATGCGGTAAGGGTTACTACAATACTCAGAGAGGAGGAATAGTGGATGGACGGAGGAATGCTGTCCCAGGACGAGATTAACGCGCTCCTTAACGGCATGGGAACTGACGCGGAACCATCCGACGCAGGCTCTGCTGATACGGCTGCTGACACACCGCCTTCCGCAGGGGCATCATCGGGAAGTGAGACATTAACCGATGATGAGAAGGATGCGATCGGTGAAGTTGCCAATATCAGCATGGGAACGTCGGCAACAACACTTTATTCCTTGGTTAACCGAAAAGTTAATATTACGACTCCGGTTGTTACCATGGCAACATGGGACGATGTGATCGAGGACTATGAAAGACCCTGCGTTTTCATCAAGATCCAATATACGGTCGGGTTGGAAGGGACCAATATCCTGATCTTGAAAGAATCGGATGTAAAAGTCATTACCGATCTGATGATGGGCGGGGACGGTACCAACACAGAAGGAGAGTTGGGAGAACTTCACCTAAGCGCGATCTCTGAGGCGATGAACCAGATGATGGGAAGTGCCGCAACATCCCTTTCCTCGATGCTCGGAAGAATGATCGATATCTCACCGCCGGAAAGTATTTTGCTCAATACGGAAGCCATGCAGAACGGTGCCGATATTTCTTCGTTCCTGGCAGGTGAATTTGTCAAAATCACATTCCGTATGCAGATCGGTGATCTGGTTGATTCCAAGATCATGCAATTATACCCGATAGATTTTGCAAAATCGTTGTATAATTACTTTATGGACAATCAGGAACCGGAATCGGCTCCGCCGCTTTCCGAATCGGCTCCGCCGCCACCGCCTGCACCCGCTGCTCCCGAAATGGACATGGGATCCTCGATGGGCATGGGAGCCCCGATGGGAATGGGCACACCGATGGGCATGGGAGCCCCGATGGGAATGGGCGCCCCGATGGGCATGGGAGCCCCGATGGGAATGGGCAATGCGATGAACATGCAGCCCATGCCGAACATCAATATACAGCCGGCTTCCTTCCAGGCGTTTTCCGGAGACGTGGCTGCGATGCAGTCCCAGGAAAATATCACACTGATCAAGGATGTGCCGCTTGATGTAACGGTTGAGCTCGGCAGAACCAGCAAGGCGATCAGCGATATTCTGGATTTCGCACCCGGTACGATCATTGAGCTGGATAAGATCGCCGGTGAACCGGTAGATGTTCTGGTAAACGGGAAACTGGTCGCAAAAGGCGAAGTAGTAGTCATCGAAGAGAATTTTGGTGTCAGAGTAACGGAAATCTTAAAATAAATAAATAGGAGAAAGAAAAATGGCAAAAAACATCTTAATCTGTGACGATGCAGCATTCATGAGAATGATGATCAAGGACATTCTTACGAAGAACGGTTACAATGTTGCAGGAGAGGCTGAAAATGGTGCAAGAGCAGTCGAAAAGTACAATGAGCTGAAACCGGATCTTGTACTGATGGACATCACCATGCCGGAAATGGATGGAATTCAGGCACTCAAGAAGATCAAGGAGACGGATGCAGGTGCTTTGGTCATCATGTGTTCTGCAATGGGTCAGCAGGCAATGGTTATTGAATCCATTCAGGCCGGTGCCAAAGATTTCATCGTAAAACCGTTCCAGGCAGACCGTGTCATTGAAGCCGTTAAAAAGGTTGTAGGTTAACTCTTGATACTGTTTGTTCAATCCGGTGGGGCGAATTCCATTGTGCAGTTTCTGACTGCACTTTTGGTATTTGTTTTTGTGGTTGCACTTACCTATTTCACGGTCAGATGGGTAGGGACATATCAGAAAGTACAGGCAGGGAATAAGAATTTTGAGGTAATTGATACCTGCAAGGTTACTGCGAATAAATACCTGCAGATCGTTAAAGTCGGTTCCAGATACTTTCTGATCGGCATTGGTAAGGATGAACTTACTTTCCTTACCGAGCTGAATGCAGATGATTTGGATTTGTCCGTAAATCCCGGATTCCAGGATAATTTTCAAAAGCTTTTACAGAAAGCAAAAGACAAAGTTAACAGGCGGGGCAACGGCCATGAGTAAGAGTAACAGACGATCATGCCGCAGATTACTGCTGTTGATTACACTGGTTTTAGGCATCGTATGTTTTAAACCGGTAAGTGCATATGCCATGGATTTCAATGATATCGGTATTTCCGATGACTCTTCTGATGAAAACCGTACCATTATCAATGAACCGGGCACCGCGGAAACAGCGGACGATCTGCGCGAACTGAATGTCTCCAATAATCTTTCGATCACCTATCGGGACGGAGAGGGAAATGTATCCGGAACGCTGCGGATCCTGATCACGCTGACACTGGTAGCGCTTGCACCTACGCTCCTCGTGATGATGACGAGTTTTACCCGTATCATCATTGTTATGCATTTTGTCAGAACAGCGCTTGGTACGCAGTCAGCACCTCCGAATATTGTGCTGGTCGGCCTTTCCCTGTTTCTGACATTTTTTATTATGAGTCCGACCATCAATCAGATCAATGAAACGGCATTACAGCCGTTTGAGGCCGGAGAGATCACACAGCAGGAATTCTTTGATTCCGCGTTGAAGCCGTTACGTGAATTCATGTACGGGCAGACGCAGGCAAAGGATGTGCGTATGTTTTTGGATATAGAGGGAATCGAGACGGTTGCTACCGTGGATGATATTCCGACTCGTGTCCTGATCCCGAGTTTTATGGTCAGCGAACTGCGTACGGCATTTATCATCGGTTTCCTTTTATATATACCGTTCATCATCATCGATATGGTTACTGCGTCCACGCTGATGTCCATGGGTATGATGATGTTGCCACCGACAACGATCTCCATGCCGTTTAAGATCCTGTTGTTTGTTTTGGCAGACGGCTGGAATCTTGTGATCGGCAATGTTGTCAAGACGTTCTACTGACCAAAGGTTGTTCAGTCATTTGATAGAGGGGAAAAATCATGACAGTTGATACCGTTACGGAAATCATCAGAGGTGCTTTGTATACGATCATCATCACTGCGGCACCGATGCTCCTGATCTCCCTGATCGTCGGACTTACGATCAGTATCTTTCAGACGGTCACATCCATTCAGGAGCAGACGCTCACTTTTGTTCCAAAGATCTTATCCATTTTCTTAACACTGATGTTGCTGGGTCACTGGATGCTGAACAATATCATCAGTTATATGGAACAGTTGTGGAACAACTTTGCGTTATATATCAAATGAGATGAATCGTAAGAAGATATGATCGATTATTCGTTTTCATACAGTGATCTGGAATATTTCCTGCTGGTATTGGTACGGATGGCCAGTTTTATTGCGGCTGCACCGTTCTTTTCCATGCAGGGTGTCCCGAGACAGATCAAGGTATCCATGGCATTGTTTCTGGCACTGGTCGTATACCATATTACACCCGGACATGTAATGCCGACATATCATTCCGTGATCGGCTATTCCATTTTAGTCATCAGGGAATCGATCACAGGACTTGTGATCGGGCTGGGAGCCAATATCTGCACCATGATCATGATGTTTGCGGGCAGGCTTGCCGACATGGAAATGGGGCTCTCCATGGTGCAGTTGTTCGATCCGATGACCAATGAGTCAACAGGTTTCACGGGGACGCTTTACCAGTATGCGATGATGCTGATCATGATGGTTACTTATATGCATCATTTTTTCCTTCGCGCGATCATAGAGACATATACCCTGATCCCGATCGGAGGAGCGCATTTTCATTCGGATAAGTTCATGACCATCCTGATCCAGTTTATGTGCGATTATATTCTGATCGCGTTTCAGATCTGTTTGCCGATCGTTGCATCGATCATGATATTGAATGCGGTACTCGGCGTGCTTGCCAAGTCCGCCCCGCAGGTCAACATGTTTTCTGTCGGTATTCAGATCAAGATCCTGGTCGGGCTCACCATCCTGATGATCACGATCGGCGTGATCCCGAATGTGACAGAGTATATTTGCAGGGAGATGAGAGTCATGGTTACGGCGATGGTTGAATCCATGCGATAGACGGGGATGAGATGAGAGATAAGGAACTGCTTTTGCAATATAACCTGCAATGGTTCGCAAAAGAAGGGCCGGGCGGTGAGAAGACCGAGCCGGCAACCGCAAAGAAATTATCGGATGCAAGAAAAGAAGGACAGGTAGCCAAGAGTAAAGAGATCAGTACTGCCGTTACGCTGTTCACATTGTTTCTGACACTGAAAATCTTTGCCGGCCTGATGGGGCGCCAGTTCATTGAAAATTTCAATTTTATCTATTCCCAGATTGCCGATTTCACGACTTTGACGGATGGGATCATCAGCGTTCATGATTTTTGCGTGCTGCTGAATACAGTTATTCTGCGTATCATCCTGATCTTGCTTCCTGTCATGGGAATCGGCCTGGTTGCGGGATTTATCATTGAGATCGTTCAGGTACAGTGGAAACCGACCTCGAAACCACTGCAACCAAAAGGCTCAAAACTGAATCCGCTCAAAGGATTTAAAAGGATATTTTCCAAAACAAAACTGGTTGAGCTGTTAAAATCACTCCTCAAGCTCGCCATGATCGGATATGTTGTCTATTCCACACTTGTTGATCAGGTATCCACGCTGTTCCTGCTTTATGATATGAAGCTGATCACGGCGATCCAGACCTTCGGCAACATGGCGATCAATCTGGGACTGAAAATATCGGCTTTCTATGCGATCATCGGCATCGGGGATTATGCATATCAGAAGTGGAAATTCAAAGAAGATATGAAGATGACCAAGCAGGAAGTCAAGGATGAGTGGAAGAATGCAGAAGGTGATCCCGAGATCAAGGGTAAGCAGAAACAGAGAATGCGTGAAGCAAGCAGAAGGCGTATGATGTCAGCCATTCCGCAGGCAGATGTGGTCATCACCAACCCGACACATTTTGCGGTAGCCCTGAAATATGATCCGGACAGATTTGACGCACCATATGTTCTGGCAAAGGGCGAAGATTTTCTTGCCATGCGTATCCGGGAAGAAGCATATGCACATGATATAGAAGTGGTAGAGAACAAACCGTTGGCAAGAATGCTTTACTACAATGTGGATCTGGGTGCACAGATCCCGCAGGAGTTGTATGCGACGGTAGCGGAAATCCTTGCCGTGATCTACAACAAGCGGAATCTGGCGTAAGTCTTTGCGCATACGATCATAAGGAAAGGAGGCGGATGATATGAAGTTAGCAAAAGCGGATCTGGGCGTTGCGCTTTATTTGCTGTCTGCATTTGTATTCCTGATCATTCCGATTCCTTCCGGCTTGTTGGATGTGCTGTTGGCGATCAATATCTCCGTGGCTTTCGCGATCCTGTTTAATACGATGTTTTCCAAAGAGGTTCTGGATATGTCTTTCTATCCGACGATCCTCCTGTTCACGACCATATTCCGTCTTTCCCTGAACGTTTCCAGTACACGTCTGATCCTGGCAACCGGATCCCCCGGAAACGTTGTCGAGACATTCGGAAATTTCGTTGGCGGCGGTGACCTGATCATCGGTACGATCATCTTTATCATTCTGGTCATTATCCAGTTTATGGTCATCAACAAAGGTTCCGAGAGAGTTGCCGAGGTAACCGCAAGATTTACCCTGGATGCTATGCCGGGTAAACAGATGGCGATCGATGCCGATCTGAATACGGGGGCGATCGACGATGAAGAAGCCAAGGCAAGACGTGACAAGATCCAGCAGGAAGCAAGCTTTTTCGGTTCCATGGATGGTGCCGTTAAGTACGTAAAAGGAGATGCCACAGCAGGCCTGATCCTGACAGCCGTTAATATCATCGGCGGTCTTGCCATGGGTATGCTCAGGAACGGGATGGATATCAGTGAGGCCCTGAACCGATATGTTATCTTAACGATCGGCGACGGTCTGGTCAGTCAGATCCCATCCCTTCTGATCTCTCTGTCAACCGGTATTCTTGTGACGAAGGGATCCAAGGAGGCCGATTTCGGAAACACGCTTGTATCGCAGCTGTTCGGGATGCCGAAGGTATTGTATTTTGTCGGCGGTACGATCTGTTTCCTCGGTGTATTTACACCCCTTAATGTGGTATTGTTCTTGGCGCTCGGACTTGTCTTTATCATTGTGGGACGTGTGATCGCCAATACGCTTGAAGTCAATAAGGTGGAAAGCAGTATCGATCAGGACGAAGAAGCCGCGGAGGAGATCCGAAAACCGGAGAATGTCGTCTCGCTCCTCCAGGTCGATCCGATCGAGCTGGAGTTCGGATACGGTATCATTCCGCTTGCGGATGTCAACCAGGGCGGTGACCTTTTAGACCGCGTGGTAATGATCCGAAGACAGATCGCTTTGGAACTCGGTACCGTTGTACCGATCATCCGGTTGCGTGATAATATCCAGCTCAATCCGAACCAGTATATTATTAAGATCAAAGGCATTCAGGTTTCTGAAGGCGAAATCCTGTTTGATCATTACATGGCTATGAATCCGGGGTATGTGGAAGAAGAGATTTCCGGTATCGAAACAACGGAGCCTTCGTTCCATCTGAAAGCATGGTGGATCACGGAGTCCCAAAGGGAGAGAGCCGAATCCATGGGATATACGGTTGTGGATCCGCCGTCCATTATCGCGACCCATCTGACGGAAGTGATCAGACAGTTTATTGCGGAACTGCTCTCCAGACAGGATGTACAGAACCTGGTCAACAATCTCAAGGAAACCAATCCTTCCCTTGTCGAAGAACTGATCCCCAAAATGCTCGGGATCGGGGAAGTACAGAAGGTTCTGCAAAATCTGCTGCGTGAAGGCATATCCATCAGGGATCTGCTCACGATCTTTGAAACACTTGCCGATCATGCGACCGTTACAAGAGATACCGATGTTCTGACGGAGTATGTCAGACAGAGTCTGAAACGCGCAATTTCTGCCAAATACTTCCCGGCTAATGAGCCGACCAGTGTTGTAACACTGGATCCGAAGATCGAGCAGGAGATCATGAACAGCGTAAAACAGACAGAACAGGGTGCTTATCTGACGCTGGATCCGGAGCGTACCAAAGCGATCATCAAATCGGTGGAAGCGGAGATCGGAAAACTGGAGAATCTCGGAAAAAGCCCGATCATCATTACTTCTCCGATCGTGCGTATGTACTTTAAGAAACTGACGGAGGATTATTTCAAGGATCTGATCGTTGTATCCTATAATGAGATTGACAACAATGTTGAATTGCAGTCAGTCGGAATGGTGGCAGCCTAGTGATTATCAAGAAATTTCAGGGAAAAACCGAAGAAGAAGCAATCGCTTTAGCCAAGAAAGAACTTGGTGATGACGTAACGATCTTAAATTCCAAGAATGTGAAAAGAAAAGGCCTGTTTTCTTTCCTGCGCAAACCGCTTGTCGAAGTGAATGCCGCAAAGGAGGAGGAACAGGAACGCCCCGTCACGCGTCCTGCAATCAAGCCGGTCACGCCGCAGATCATCCCGGAACCTCCCGTTGAGAAGGTTACACCCAAGGAACGGGTCATTGAAGAAAAATTGGAAAGCCTTCATACCCTGCTTGAACAACAGCTTTCGAAAGAAACCGATGAGGAAGGGGTACAGTTTAGCGGCGGTGATGATCATGACGTGAAATTCATGAAACTGATCTATAATACGCTGATCGATAATGAGGTTGATGAAAAGTATGTGAATGAACTCCTGGATGAGGTGGAACGTCTGAAAACACAGAAAAAATCAATCGATGCCGTACTTTCGATCATCTACCAGAAGATGATCCTGATGTTCGGCCAGCCTTCAGGCATCACACCTGCCACGCAGGGTCCGAAGCTCGTATATTTTGTCGGTCCGACCGGTGTCGGAAAAACAACCACGATCGCAAAGCTTGCTTCCAAGCTCATCATGAATGATAAGAAGGATGTTGTGCTGCTGACAACCGATACCTACCGGATTGCTGCGACAGAACAGCTTCATACCTATGCCAATATCCTGAATACGCCGTTCCGCGTCATCTATACAAGCGAAGAGATGGTGACGGCCGTTTCCGATTTCAAGGATACGGATTATATTCTTGTGGATACTGCGGGACATTCGCATACCAACGAAGTACAGAAAAACAGTATGCTGGAATTCGTGCAATGCGTGGAAGAAGACGTGGAAGAAGAAGTATTTCTGGTTGTTTCCGCAACCACGAAATACCGCGATCTTTTAAGTATTGCGGATGCTTATTCGCAACTGTCCGGTTATAAGCTGATCTTTACCAAACTGGATGAAACAACAACACTCGGGAATCTGTTCAATCTGCGCCTGCATACGGGGGCAGACATGTCCTATATTACCTGCGGCCAGAACGTTCCGAATGATATTGAGACGTTCAGCCCGCAAAGCACCGTAAAGCAGTTGTTGGGAGGCAGATAATATGGATCAGGCGGAACAGTTAAGAAACATCATAAAGAACCGCGCTCCCAAGCAACGGCCGACGGCGAGAGTGATCACGGTCACGAGCGGTAAGGGCGGTGTCGGAAAATCAAATGTCTCCATCAATCTGGCCGTCTGGCTTCGTAAGATGGGTCAGCGTGTGATCATATTTGATGCGGATTTCGGACTGGCTAATATTGAGGTCATGTTCGGTGCGGTACCGAAACACAATTTAAGTGATCTGATCTACCAGGGTAAGAACATTCGTGAGATCATTACGATGGGACCGATGGATATCGGCTTTATCTCCGGGGGTTCCGGTATTGCCGGTTTGTCCAATTTAAGCCTTGAATATATCAATTATCTGATCCAGAATCTGGCGGAACTGGACATGCTTGCCGATGTGATCATCATCGATACGGGGGCAGGTATCTCGGATGCGGTTATCGAATTTCTGGTTGCAAGCGGTGAGGTGCTGCTTGTTACGACACCGGAGCCGACCAGTATCACGGATTCCTATTCGCTTTTAAAAGCGCTAAACCGTCATCCCCGATTTAACCGGGAGATGACAAAAATTAAAGTCGTTACAAACAAAGTTGCGAATTTTGATGAAGGAAAGCAGTTGTTTACGAAACTGAACGCCGTTGTCAGCAGATATTTAAAGATCCCGATCAATTTTGTCGGCGTGATCCCGGAGGATCCGCAGCTGCTCAAGGCGGTCATGCAGCAGACACCGATCTCCATTGAGAATCCGAATGCCAAATCATCGATCGCATTCAGGGATCTGGCAATGACATTGATCAACGGAAGCAATGATCCGGTCTTCCGTAAGTACGGAATGGCAGGATTCTTCGCAAATATAGTAAGAGGAAATACAAACAAGGGGTGACAAGCTTATGTTATCAAAGTATGTAAGTATTGGTGACAAATTGGATCTGGAAACGATCGAAGGAACCAATGATCTTGTGTCCAATCAGCAGGAAGGCAGAAAGTATTACAGAAGCCAGGTGTATGATATCGTTTCCGAGGATCAGATCAAGATCGCCATGCCGATGGAACAGGGAAAGATCATTCTCCTTCCGGTTGACGGGGAGTACAATGTCTGTTTCTATACACAGACGGGGTTGTATCAATGCCTTGGCAGGATCATTGACCGCTATAAAAGCGATAATGTATTTGTGCTGGTCATGGAGCTCACAACGGATCTGCGTAAGTATCAGCGCAGGGAATACTATCGTCTCAACTGCGTTCTTGAGATGAAATCCAGGGAAGTCACGGAAGACGATGTGAATATCCTGAATGAGCATGTTCGATTTCTGGATACGGACATTACCTTTAATAACGGTGTGATGGTCGATATTTCCGGCGGCGGTGCACGCTTTATCTCCAAAGTGCGTTATCCGCAGGGTGCAAATATACAGTTTGTATTTTCATTATACGTCAGCGGTGCCTTAAATGAGTACAAGCTGATCGGAAAAGTACTTCTGTCTGAGCGGCTCGAAAACCGGGAAGATGAATACGAACACAGGATCCAGTTCGTCAATATCCTGAATGATGACCGTGAAAGCATTATCCGTTATATCTTCGAAGAGGAAAGAAAGAACAGACACAGGCAGAGGACAAATTACCTATGAAGAAAAAAATTCTGATTGTTGATGATTCTGCACTCATGAGAAGAATGTGGCATGATATAATAGCCACAGACGACAGATTCGAAGTCAGCGATGTAGCAGTGAATGGTGCGGAAGGCTTCAAGAAGATCGTGTCCGGAAAATATGATGCGGTAGTATTGGATGTATATATGCCGCAGATGACCGGATTACAGATGCTTGAAGAGATGCAGAAGAGTAATGTACATGCCAATGTACTGATGGCATCCACAACCACCAGAGAAGGCGCAAGAGAGACTCTGACAGCATTGGAATTAGGGGCGATCGATTTCATTACGAAACCCGAGAATGTTGCAGATACCAGAAATGATGCTTTCCGGAAACGCTTTCTGGAACTCCTCTGGATCGTATCCAATGCAAATCCTGCGACGATCAGAAAGCCGAAGCCTTCGGTCACATCGGAGCATAGGACTTTTGAAGCCCGGTATGATGTCAACTTTCATACGAAAAGGCCGGAGAATGAAGCACCAAAACCGCAGCAGACACCTGAAAAGCCGGCTCCCGTATACGCCAAAGGAAGAGGCAGGAAGATCGTTGCGATCGCCAGTTCCACGGGCGGCCCGAAAGCACTGCAACATGTGATTCCGAAACTACCGCGAAATTTATGTGCACCGGTTCTTCTGGTACAGCATATGCCGAAAGGATTCACGCTTTCACTTGCAGAACACCTGAATGAACAAAGTGAGATCAGTGTGGAAGAAGTGAAAGAGAACATGAAGGTTGAAAACGGGCATGTATATGTTGCGCAGGGCGGAAAGCATCTGAAAGCCGTTAACAAGAGCAATGTATATTATCTGCAATGTACGGATGAACCGACCAGGGAAGGCGTAAAACCCTGTGCGAATTATATGTTTGAGTCGTTGATCGATTCTGCATTCGATGAAGTTGTCTGTGTTGTAATGACCGGTATGGGTGCTGATGGTACCGAGGGAATCCTGAGCTTAAGCAAGTCCAAGAAAGTTCATGTGATCGCACAGAACGAGGAAACCTGCACGGTTTACGGAATGCCGCGGAGCATCGTACAATCAGGACTGGCCAATGCTATTGTCCCGCTAGATGAAGTTGCGGACCAGATTATTAAGGAAGTGGGGGTACAGTGATTATGGATGTAAGCCAATATTTAGAGATCTTTCTGGACGAGACAAGTGAACATTTGCAGTCATTGAGCGATCAGCTGATGATCCTTGAGAATGAGCCCGAAAACGAAGATACGATCAATGAGATCTTCCGTGCGGCACATTCTTTAAAAGGTATGGCCGGAACCATGGGCTATAAGAGGATGCAGAATCTGACGCATGACATGGAAAATGTTTTCTCCGAAGTCAGAAACGGTAAGATGAAAGTCAGCTCACACCTGATCGATGTACTTTTCCAGGCATTGGATGCGTTGGAAGAGTATAAGAATACCATTCAGGAAACCCAGGACGAGGGTACGAATGATAATGAAGCGATCATCAAAGAGCTGCAGCAGATTCTTGATGAGGGTACCGGCGCCGGTGAATCCGGAGCAAAGCCCGAAGCAGAGAAACCGAAGAAGACCGAAGCGAGTGAGAAAGCTCCTGATGCAGCCGAGTCCGCAGAAGAAGATGCAGGTGATGCGAAATGGAAATCCGTCAAACTGCAGGAGCATGAGGTCAGTGTCATTAAAGAAGCGATCTCGAAAGGAATGCATGTATACGGCTGCACCGTATATATTCAGGAAACATGTATCCTGAAGGCTGCCCGCGCTTTTCTGGTATTCAAAGCATTGGAAGAACTGGGTGAGATCGTGATGTCCGTTCCTTCTGCGCAGGATATCGAAGATGAACGGTTTGAATTTGACTTCAGTATCTTTGTGATCACGGAATCTTCCTATGATCAGGTTAAGAATGCGATCATGGGCGTATCCGAGATCGATCATGCAAGCGGTGAGGAAATCCTTGCCGATTCAGCAATCCTGTCAGGCGGTGAAGATGAAAGTCCGGCTGCAGATACGGCAGCGGATGAAGAAAAGCCTTCTGCTGAAACAGCGCCTGTTCCGGCGCAGCAATCTGCGGCACCTGCAACTACGCAGGCAAGCGGCGGAAAGAAGAACGCCGGTGCCGGCAAGCCTGTTGTAAACAGGACTGTACGTGTGGATATTGAGAAACTGGATGTTCTGATGAACCTTGTCAGTGAATTGATCATTGCCAAGAACTCCATTGTTTCCTTCTCAAACGCCGTTAATGAAGGAACTTCCGGATTTAATGAGCAGATCGAGTATCTGGAGAGCGTAACCACGAATCTTCATGAATCCGTTATGAAGGTTCGAATGGTTCCCATCGAAAGTGTTGTGAATAAATTCCCGAGAATGATCAGAGACTTATCCAAGAAGCTTGGAAAGAAAATGGAACTGTTCATGACCGGTGAAGAAACCGAGCTGGATCGTACTGTTGTTGACGAGATCGGTGATCCGCTGATGCATTTACTCCGTAATTCCGCTGACCATGGTCTTGAAACAAACGAGGTCAGAGTACAGAGAGGCAAACCGGAAGTCGGATCCATTTTCCTGGATGCATATCAGGACGGTAACAACGTTGTGATCGAGGTCAGGGATGACGGTAACGGTATTGATGTAGAGGCTGTCAAAGCGAAAGCGATCGAGAGAGGCACAATTACACCCGAACAGGCCGAGAATATGACGGACAAGGAGATCATCGACCTCTTATTCCTGCCGAGCTTTTCGACTGCAAAAGTGGTATCCGATGTCAGCGGACGTGGCGTAGGTCTGGATGTTGTGAAATCTAAGATCGAGGCACTCGGCGGCGACGTATCCGTTAAGACCAAACTCGGCGAAGGTTCCACGTTTGCGATCAGACTGCCTCTGACGCTTGCGATCATTCAGGCATTGATGGTATCCGTCGGTGGCGAGAAGTACGCGATCTCATTAGGATCCATCCAGACGATCGAGAATATTTCCAATGAAGATATCAAATTTGTGGAAGCCAAGGAAGTGATCCATTTAAGAGGCAGTGTTATTCCGCTTGTCAGACTGGATCAGATTCTGGGCGTGGAATCCACGAAAGATCCCGATGGCGATCTGATCGTTGCGATCGTAAAGAAAGGCGATGCGCTTGCAGGCCTTGTTGTTGATGAGTTACTCGGTCAGCAGGAGATCGTTATCAAGTCACTCGGAAAATATATCAATTGTTCCAGCCGCCTGATTTCCGGCGCAACCATTCTGGGTGATGGAGAAGTTGCCCTGATCATTGATGCAAATGTATTGATCTAATTTAGGGGAGGTACGGACATGGATGAATTAAAAGCAATTACTGAGTATGATACCACACAATATATCGTAATCCATATCGGTGATGAACAGTATGGTATTGATATCAAATATGTAGAGAACATCGTGCGGATGCAGAGCATTACCAGAGTACCCAATGTACAGGAGTATTTCAGAGGCGTGATCAATCTGCGCGGAGAAGTTGTTCCGGTTATGAGCCTTCGCCGTAAACTGGAACTGGATGATGATGTGATCACTAACAATACCAGGATCATCATTATCAAATTGGAAGCAAACGCACCGATCGGTGTGATCGTCGATGAAGTGAAGGAAGTCGTGACACTTGAGAATGGCAGCGTAGATTCCGTTTCCAGAAGTTCCAAGAAGGAAGAGAACTCTTATATTAACGGAATCGGAAAGACCGGTGATACGCTGATCTCCCTGCTTGATCTGAACATGGTGATTTCCGAATAGTTTCTTCACAGAGAGGGGTGAAGGTATGGCAAAAGTGGATCTGGACAATATGGAGGGTGTTTATTTCGATGTCCTTAAGGAGATCGGAAATATCGGTGCGGGGAATGCAACAACTGCACTGGCACAACTCCTGAACCAAAAGGTTGATATGAAAGTGCCCAAAGTTGCCTTGCTTGAGTTTTCCGAGGTCGGAGAGGCCATGGGAGGCGAAGAACAGTTGATGGCAGGGATCTATCAGCTGGTTGAAGGCGATATTACGGGCAGTATCATGTTCCTGTTGGAAGAAAAATCAGCCAGAACGCTGGTTTCCTCTCTTATGGGTACGCCGCCGTCCGAAGGCCCCTTTACGGAAATGGAATTATCAGCGCTGAAAGAAATCGGCAATATCATTACCGGTTCATATCTTTCTTCGCTGTCCATGCTGACAAACCTTAAGATCATATCCTCAGTTCCGGCCATCAGTATTGATATGGCGGGTGCGATCATGAGTGTTCCCGCAATCGAATTCGGAGAACTCGGGGACAAGCTGTTGCTGATACAGACAGCCTTTTCAGATGATGTACAATTGGATGGTTACTTTATTCTGGTACCTGATCTGGAATCCTATGACAAAATCTTATCATCCATAGGTATGTGACGGTTGAATGCGAGGCTGATTGTTGTATGAGTACCATGATCAAAGTTGGAATGGCAGATTTAAAAATATGTAAAGCTCCGGATGCGATCACGACGCTGGGACTGGGGTCCTGTGTCGGGATCGCAATCCGTGATCCCATGACAAAAGTCGGCGGATTGGCTCACATCATGCTTCCCGACTCCACTGCGATTCAGGGCGTTTCTCATGTGCCCAAATTTGCAGATACGGGATTGCAGGAACTGGTCAGGGTTGTTGTGGCTGCAGGTGCGAACCGTACGCGTCTTGTGGCTAAGATCGCGGGCGGGGCACAGATGTTCTCATTCCAGAACAAAAGTGAGTTAATGACCGTCGGTGAAAGAAATGTAGCAGCGGTTACAAGAATACTGAAAGAAATGAAGATTCCGATCCTTGCGCAGGATACGGGAGAGAACTACGGACGTACCGTGGAATTCTATCCCGAAACCGGTGATTTCGTGATCAAGGCTGTCGGAAAATCGGTTAAGACGATATAAGACCCGGATGAATACCAGAAAGATACCAGCGATCATTATGCTGCTTGCAGGCTCCATTGCCTGTGTTATGACTTATCTGAATCACTACGATCTGAAGGATATGCTGATCGTTCTGATTCTTGTTTTGATTATTTTCTTATTTATCGGATTAGTAGTGAAAGGAATTTTTGATTCGATCCATTTACCCAGTGCCGATGCAGTAAATCCGGATGGGGAAGTGATCGAAAAGAGTGATGAGGAAGGTTCCGAATCGGAAGAAGGAGCCGGAGAGGGAGAAACTTCCGCGGAGGCTGAAACGGAGCAGACGGAAGAAGAACCACAAGCATAAACGGGGAGTAGTTGACGGAGGGGAAAATGGACGACGCCGGAAAGATGAAGTTGTGGAAAGCTTATGCGGATAAGCCGACACCCGAACTTCGTGAAAAGATCATATTAGAGTATGCCCCGCTCGTGAAGGTTGTAGCGGGACGACTGTCTATGTATCTGGGCTATAATGTCGAGTATGATGATTTGGTAAGTTACGGCATTTTCGGCCTGATAGATGCGATCGATAAATTTGATGCCAAGAAAGCCGTTAAATTTGAAACTTATGCAAGTCTCAGAATACGTGGAGCAATTCTTGACCAGATCAGGAAAATGGACTGGATTCCCAGAACAGTCCGTCAGAGACAGAAACAGATAACTGCCGCAATCAAGGAAATCGAAACCACAACGGGACGAAGTGCCACGGATGAAGAAATTGCCGCAGCACTCGGCTTGTCAACGGATGAATATGATGACTGGCAATCCCAGATGAAGGTTACCAATGTTGTTTCTCTGGATGAATTTGTGGAACAGGGGAGCGATGTTGCAGATACGCATGGTCTGTCTTCCCAGATCGAGAGACCGGAAGAGGCCGTTGAAAAAGAAGAACTGAAGAAGATGCTTATGGAAGCATTGGATCAGCTGACAGAAAAAGAACGGAAAGTCGTATTATTATATTACTATGAAGAACTGACCCTAAAAGAGATCAGTCATATATTGGAAGTATCGGAATCCAGAGTTTCCCAGCTTCATACCAAGGCATTACAGAAAATGAAAGTCAAAATGGGAAAATACATGGGAATTCTGTTGGAAGCGTAGATCGGGATCATACCAATCAAGTGAGGGTTTATATGAAAAGAAACGGATATTTTCAGTTGCAAATGACGGATGGCGGTACCTTTGTCAGACTGTTTCCACCCGTGGACGGCGGCGAGCCGATCCGCATGGATGAACTGCGCCAGTATCTTTCCCTGAAGAATTTTGCACCGGATCCCGTGCAGTTAAGTCAGGCGCTGCAGGACTTAAGTGCCCAAAAGGATTTTAAACTGGATGATAAAAAAGCATTTGCCGAAATGGAAATGTTTATCCTGCAGGTTTCCGATAATAAAATGGAAGCGAAAGCAAGATTTTATCCGCCAAGCAATGCCGGCTCATCTTTACGTAAAGAAGATATCATCAATGATCTGAAACATAAAGGGATCAAAGCCGGGATCGTTGAGGGTGAGATCGACAGGTTCCTATCGGAAAAGCATTACTGTTCGGATTATATCCTTGCCAAAGGAAAAGAAGCCGTACAGGGGCAGGATGCTTCCATAGAGTATTTCTTCAATACCAATCCGAATACCAAACCGAAACTGAATGAAGACGGCACAGTCGACTTTTATAATCTTGAAGTTATCAGCAAATGTGAAGTCGGACAGAAACTGGCGACCCTGCACCCGGAAGTTCCCGGAGAAGCAGGTTATAACGTCCTTGGCGAGCGTGTTGCACCAAGAGACGTGATCAAAATGCGGTTGCGCTACGGCCGGAATATCACATTATCCGAAGACGGCAATACGATTACTTCAAATGTGAACGGTCATGTTTCGTTAACGGAAGATCTTGTTACCGTAACGGATGTTTATGAAGTAACAGATGTGGATACATCTACCGGTAATATTGAATATAACGGGAATGTGCAGGTTCTTGGCAATGTCAAAGCCGGGTTTGTGGTCCAGGCGACCGGTAATATCGAAGTGCGCGGTGTCGTGGAAGGCGCCCTTCTGCATTGTGACGGCGATATCATCATCATGCGCGGTATGAACGGAATGGGCAGAGGAAAGCTGATCGCAGGTGGGAACATTGTTTCAAAATTCATTGAAAACTCCGATGTAAAAGCCGGAGGATACGTACATGCGGAAGCGATCATGCACAGTACGATTACGGCAGGCAGTGATGTGGAAGTGTCCGGTAAGAAAGGGTTTATCACCGGCGGGGCCGTGCATTCCATGGGAACGGTTTCTGCCAAAACGATCGGATCGACCATGGGTGCCAAGACGGAGATCGAGGTCGGCGTTGATCCGAAGATCAAAGAACGCGTCAACCATCTGATGCAGAGCACGGCAGAAATCAAAAAGCAGCTTTCCACGGTCGAACCGGTGCTGGTTACCTTTACACAGAAATTAAAAAAGGGTGATACCCTGACAATGGAACAACAGATGTACTTCAATCAGCTGAAGACCGCATATACGAAGCTGAAACCGCAGCTGACGGAAGAAATGGAAGAATTGGAGCGGTTAAGCGCAACAATGGATTCCATGACTACCGATGCGATCGTCAAGGTGCAGGAATTTGCGTATACCGGTACAACAATCAAGATCAGCGATATCTCGTTGACGTTAAGTTCCAATGCCCAGCATTGCAGGTTCGTGAAAGATGGTGCAGATATCCGTATTAAACCGCTGTAAGGAGAGGAAATATGATATCACCGCTTGAGACCAATGCTGTTATATCCAGAACACAGGATATTTCGATCCTGAAGCAGAATGAGGATGCAAAAGGCGATATTGCACATCTGCAAACGCAGGATACGTTTGATAATGAACGGGATCAGTTTGTTCATACGGTCCATGATGCAGATAATACAAGGGAATCTGATACCCATCATGATGCAAGGGAAAAGGGACGCAATGAATATATTGACCAGCGCAATAAGCAGAGAAAGAAGAAACAGCCAAAGGATCAGGTGATCGCCAAGAGCATGCATGGATTTGATATCAAAATCTGACAGAGAGGAGTCCGTCGATTTATGAGTACAATGGAAATAGCACTCCTTATTACGGGAGTGATTATTTTTGTCTTAAGCTTTTTAATTCCGGATAAAAAAGGCGAAAAGGAGCAGGGCATTGTCGACCCGCAGGAAATCCGTAAAATGATGGAAACGGAATTGAACGGAATGAAACTGCGCGTTAATGAGGCGACTGACGAGACCGTAGAATATGCCATGGAGAAAGCCGAAAGACAGTTGGAACGGGTATCCAACGAGAAGATCATGGCGCTCTCCGAGTATTCGGACACGATCATGGAAGGCATAGATAAGAGCCATCAGGAAGTTCTGTTTATGTATGATATGCTGACAGATAAACAGACCGATCTGAAAAACACGGTACGCAAGGCGGAAGCTACGGTTCGCGAAGTGGAATCGGCGACGCAGATTCCGGAGCCGGTCCAGCCGGTATCCTCTGATGTACCCACACAGGCAGAGCCAAGTGTTCTTGTACAAACGGCGTCTGCACAGGAATCAGAGTTTTCAAGGCTTGTAACGGATGAACATACCGTGGAAGAATTTATCGCTGACGATGATCCGGAAGAGGAAGGTAATAACAATGAGCGGATCCTTGCACTCAGTGAACAGGGCTTAAGTACCGTGGAAATCGCAAAAACACTGGGACTGGGTGTCGGAGAAGTAAAACTGGTAATAGATTTGTATAAGGGTTGAGAAATGCGTATCAGAATGTATTTAAGAGGGCTTGGCATCGGAATTGTTGTTACGGCCCTGATCATGGGACTGACTTCCAACCGGAAACAGACCCTCACAGATGAAGAGATTAAGGCAAAAGCAGTCGCATTAGGGATGGTGGAACAGGATTCTGTTCTAAAACCGGTTATTTCGGAAGAGAATTCCGTCAGTGAACCGACAAAAGCACCCGAGCCTACGGCTGAACCGACGAAGGAGATCGAGCCGACCAAGGAACCCACGAAGGAACCCGAGCCGACCCAAGAACCGACGAAGGAACCTGAGCCGACCCAAGAACCCACAAAGGAGCCTGAACCGACCCAAGAACCCACAAAGGAGCCTGAACCGACAAAAGAGCCTACAAAGGAGATCGAGCCGGCCGAAACAGGTGTGAAAACTTCAGGTGTATTTACGGTTGAGATTGCCGGCGGAACCGGATCGGAAACGGTGTGTGCACTTTTGGAAAAAGGCGGCGCGGTTGCATCTGCAAGTGATTTTGACAAATACCTTTGTGATCACGGTTATGATCATAAGATCAGGGCAGGAAAGCATGTTATACCTGCAGGAGCAGATTATGAAACGATCGCAAAGATCATTACGGGACGATGAATTTGTAAAGATATTTGGAGGATGAGTGATCATGAGTGATTACGTTATCAGTTGTTGTACATCGGCTGATCTGTCAGAAGCATATATCAGGAAAAGAGACATATCATATATCTGTATGCATTATGAACTGGATGGCAACGTATATGCGGACGATCTGGGGAAGACCATGTCGTATGAAGACTTCTATCAGGCAATGGTCGACGGTGCAATGACCAAAACTTCCCAGGTGAATGCGGATGAATATGAACAGTATTTTGACTCCATTCTGTCGCAGGGTCATGACCTGATCCATTTCTGCTTATCAAGCGGTATTTCCGGATCTGTTAATTCTGCCAATATCGCATTAGAAGAGTGCAGGGGAAAATATCCGGATCGTAAGATCTATGTGGTTGATTCACTTGCGGCATCATCCGGTTTCGGGTTGTTGGTTGATAAGATGGCCGATCTTCGGGATGAGGGAAAATCAATTGATGAAGTTTACGCTTATGCATTGGAAAATCGCCTGAGATGTCACCATTGGTTTTTCTCGACGGATCTGACCTATTATATCCGCGGAGGGCGTGTCAGCAAGCCGGCGGGTTATATCGGTAACATGTTGAATATCTGTCCGCTTTTGAATGTCGATTATGAGGGACATCTGATCACAAGAGAGAAGATCAGGACCAAGAAGAAAGTGATCCGGGCCTGCGCAGAGAAAATGTTTGAATTTGCCGACCATGGAACGGAATACAATGAGAAATGCTTTATTTCCCACTCTGCCTGCTATGAAGATGCAAGAGCAGTTGCGGATCTGATCGAAGCGCATTTCCCGAAACTGAACGGGAAAGTTGAAATCTTTGATATCGGTATGACGATCGGTGCGCATTCCGGTCCGGGTACGGTAGCTTTATTTTTCTGGGGATCAAAGCGGGAGGACTAAGACGATCCCAAACAGAAAGTACATGCACAAAAAAAGTGCTCTGCAACTGCAGAGCACTTTTAAGTTATTCGGGACTAATATCCGAACTCTAAAGCCCAGTAGTTTGTACCGTCATCTGTCTGATACAGAGAAATTGCAACATCATTGAATTCATCATATAAGATGTTGTCTCTGTGGGCGGGGCTGTTCATCCATTCGTCAACAACCTGTTTTGCACTCGTCTGACCCCATGCAAGATTCTCGCCCCCCATAATCTCACTGTTTACAGTGTACCACTGGGAGTTGTTCGGCCTTGTGTGAGAGAAGGAGATCGAAGCTTCCTCAGCTCTTACGGCAGCCGCATTTTCGAGATTTGAATCCCATGTAAGGTCGGACAATCCGGCATCCTCGCGTTCTTCATTAACGAGGTTATAAGCGCGCAGAGCATCACTTCTTAAAGAAGAGGATTCACTGGAAGAATCAGCAGCTGCAAGAGCCATGTCATCCAAATAAATCACATCGTCGTCCGCAATTTCCTTAGCGGTTCTTACGGATGCTCCATCGTCAATGCCGGACTCATGATTACGAAACAGGAATGCACCGCCAATCACGGTAACACCCAGAACCCCCATTGTCAGCAAGCTGATGAGAGTTTTCTTCTTCATGTCGAGTCCTCCTTTCTCAGAATTTACATAGATACTCGCTTTTACCTAATGCTATTATATCACAAAAATAGCAAAATGCAACACTTATTTTGAAAAAAATCACATTTTATTTCAAAAGTGACATTTTGTTACATATGCAATATCATACAAATCATGTATAATTGGATTATAGCACAGAAAATGCAGAATGAAAACTCTTAAGATAAGGAATCGGGATTATGAACCAGGAAGACCGGAAAATAACGATCAAACGTATCGTTATATTTATTGCCATCGCATTTGTTCTTACCTATTTAATTGAATTGGTGTTTGTATTACCTGCGGCAAGAGCAAATAAAACAGCTGACAGTATCTTGTATACCGTCATGGCGGCAGCTGCGATGATGATGCCTTCGATCGCTGTTTTACTGACAAGGCTGATCACAAAAGAAGGCTTTATGAATCATGCCCTGCATTTTAACTGCAACAAACAAACGATCAAATATTATCTTTTGGCATGGTTTCTGCCTGCCGTCCTGATTTTTACCGGCGCACTTCTGTATTTTCTGATCTTTAAAGGTCAGTTTGACTGGAATATGACCTATTATACGAAAACGATCGCCAAGACGGGAACGGTGGTCTCCGTTGATGCGCTCCGAACCACAATTCTGAGTCAGGCAATAGCAGGTGTTATACTTGGGCCTGTCATGAACGTCATTACCTGTTTCGGGGAAGAATGGGGTTGGAGAGGCTATCTGCTTCCGAAACTTATGAAACTGATCCCGGTTATTCCCGCTATTCTTTTATCCGGATTGATCTGGGGCTTATGGCATATTCCCTACATCGTTGCCGGACTGAATTACGGTATGGAATATGCAGGTTATCCATATCTCGGATTCCTGATGATGGTACTGTTTTGTATCGTGATCGGTATTTTCATTTCTTTTATTACGATCAGAACGAAGAGTTGTTTCCCGGCGATCGTTGCACACGGTGCAGTCAATGCGACCGCATCTGTTGGCGTATATTTTACCGCTGATGGCGGAAAACTTCTTTTCGGACCGTCCATTACCGGACTGGTCGGCATGATTCCTGCAATAATAACTGCTGTTATTATATTAGCTCTTTTGATACGCGATAATGCTTGTATTAAGGAATCCATCTGTGATACAATATCTGCAACGGACGCGGATGGAGAATCAATGGATTGAATAGAACAAAGCGGGTTAAAACCCTTAAAAAACTGATCGTCGGAACAGTCATTGCACTTATCATACTGCCGACGATCCTTTGTGTAATCCTATTTGTTTATTCCCGCCGGTTGCAACAGCAGATTCATATTCTCACGGACCGCGTAGCGGTTTCGGAAGAAGGACGGGACGATCCGGCAGAGCAATATGAGACCATGCAGGATACATACCGGCAGGAGATAGACGAACTCACATCTAAGATCTCAGACCTTGAAAACGAATTAACATCGCTGCGTGATCTTGAAACGAATGAACCGGACACGGAAACGGAGACATCATGGCCGAAGAAGGTCTATCTGACATTTGATGACGGACCGAGCGGACACACGCAGGATATTCTTGATATTTTGGATTCCTATGGCGTGAAAGGAAACTTCTTTGTCTGCGCCACGCAGAATGAAGATTACCAGAAGTTTTACCGGAAAATTCTTGATGAAGGGCATATGCTCGGACTTCATTCTTATACGCATGTTTATGAGGATATCTATGCTTCCGAAGAGGCTTTCAGGGAAGATGTTCTTGCAATCCGTTCTTTTGTAAATGAACAGACGGGCGGATACAATGCAACCTATTATCGTTTTCCGGGTGGAAGTACCAATCTGCATGCAAGGATCAGTATTCAATCCTGCGCAGAGTGGCTTACGGAGCAGGGTCTGGTCTATTATGACTGGAATCTTTCCTCGCAGGATGCGGTCAATCCGATGCAGTCCAAGGAATCGATCGTCAGGAACGCAACTTTTGGCTGTGAGAACTTTGAGGAAGTCGTTGTACTGATGCACGATCTTGGCAACAAGGATACAACGGTGGAAGCACTTCCGGAGATCATCGAATATTACCAGAATCTGGGTGCAGTGATCAGCGTGATTGACGAGAATTCCATGCGTGTGCAACACGATCAATGAACAAAATGATGAATATATAGAAACATGGAGGAAGGTTTTATGAGTTTTTTCAAGGATTTTAAAGCCGATCTGTCACAGGCCGTCAATGAACTTCTGCCTGATGAGGCACCTGTTCAGCAGGATATTATGGCAGATGAGCCGCAGATGGTTGATACGATCACGGATGATGTGCCGGAATATGTACAGCAGGATCTGGCTTCGATGCTTGACCAAATGGAACAGGCGCAAAAAGAAACGCCTGAACCCGAATTGGTGATGCCGGATCTGTCTGTATTTGATGAGCCTGCAGCAGAAACGCAGGAGAGCATACCTGTAGCAGAACCCGTTACAGAAAGCGAGCCGATCGCGGCAAGCGAGCCTGTTCCTGAACCTGTAGCGGTACCGGAGATCGAACCGATTCCGGAACCTGTTGTCGTACAGCCTGAGCCTGAACCGATTCCCGAGCCTGTGGTACGGCCTGAGCCTGAACCGATTCCGGCTCCCGTGGCAGCACCCGCAAGTGTGAGCGCACCGGAACCGATCATACAGCCGGTTGCAGCAGCTCCCGTTCAGCCGGCGGCATCTGCAGCAGAAACAGAAAAAACACCGGTAGCACCGGTCTTCGCACAGGAAACAAGAAGATCAGCACCGATCAATACAACAATGGAGGACTTTTCAATGGAAACAGCAATCATTACATCCGGAATGCTGATCAAGGGTGACGTTAACTCTGACGGCTCATTGGACCTTAGAGGAAGCGTAGTCGGTAATATCGTTATAAAAGGTAAACTGGAAGTAACCGGAACGATCGAGGGTAATTCATCCGCAGAAGAGGTATTTGCGGACGGAGCTCAGATCACGGGCGAGATCCATTCAAACGGCTCCGTAAAAGTTGGCGAGGGTGCAGTCGTAAAAGGAAATATCTCCGCAACATCCGCCGTACTGGCCGGTGCGGTTAAGGGTGATATTGATGTTCAGGGACCTGTGATCCTGGATTCGACAGCGATCATCATGGGTAATATCAAATCCAAGTCCATCCAGATCAATAACGGTGCGGTGATCGAGGGCCTCTGCTCGCAGTGTTATGCAGATGTGAGCCCGATGAGCTTTTTCGGAGACGATAAAAAAGCAAAATAAAGTGATCACGGGGGATTACAATGAAACGCATATTGCTGAAACTGAGCGGTGAAGCACTGGCAGGCGAACAAAAGACAGGCTTTGATGAAGATACCGTACGTAATGTTGCTGTGCAGGTCAAACAGCTTGTTGACAACGGAATTGAGATCGGCGTGGTGATCGGAGGCGGCAATTTCTGGCGCGGACGAACCAGCGAGAATATTGACCGTACAAAGGCTGACCAGATCGGTATGCTGGCAACGGTGATGAATTGTATTTATGTTTCGGAAATATTCCGCAGTGTCGGAATGAAGACGAATATACTGACACCGTTTGAATGCGGCACTTTTACCAAGCTCTTTTCAAAAGACAGGGCAAATAAATATTTCGAAAAGGGTATGGTTGTCTTTTTTGCCGGCGGTACAGGCCATCCGTATTTTTCCACGGACACCGGAGTTGTGCTTAGGGCGATCGAAGTCGAAGCGGACGCGATCCTGTTAGCCAAGGCAGTTGACGGTGTTTATGACAAGGATCCGAAGATTTATCCGGATGCCAGAAAATATGATGAGATCTCCATTTCGCAGGTGATCGAAGAACAGTTACAGGTTGTCGATCTGACGGCCTCCATTCTGGCAATGGAAAATAAAATGCCGATGTATGTATTCGGCTTGCAGGAAGAAAACAGTATCGCAAATGCCGCACTTGGCAGATTTCACGGAACAAAGGTAACCGTTTAAATCATAAGGAGAACAGGTATGAACGAAAAGATCCAGGAATACAATGACAAAATGCAGAAAACGATCGACCATTTGACTGCGGAATATCAGACGATCAGGGCCGGCAGAGCAAATCCGCATGTGCTTGACAAGGTAAAGGTGGATTATTACGGTACGCCGACACCGATCCAACAGGTTGGGAATGTATCAATCCCGGAGCCGAGAATGATCCAGATCCAGCCATGGGAGAAAACCCTGTTGAAGGATATCGAGAAAGCAATCCAAATGTCTGATATCGGGATCAATCCGACAAATGACGGACAGGTTATCCGCCTGATCTTCCCGGAATTGACAGAGGAACGCAGAAAGGAACTCGTCAAGGATGTCAAGAAAAAAGGCGAAGCAGATAAAGTGGCTTTAAGAAACATCCGTCGTGACGGGAATGATGCATTTAAGAAACTTGCCAAAACAGACATTTCAGAAGATGAGATCAAGCAGCTGGAAGACGAGTTGCAGAAACTGACTGACAAGTATGTGAAGATCATCGATGATATGATCGAAGAGAAGTCAAAGGACATTTTGACGGTATAGAGATCAGGGAGGGGCAGGCGTCAAACGTTCTGTCCCTTTTATTGCGATGTTCATTTGTGTGGAGGAACAAATGTGCGTGTACCAAATCATATAGCCATCATTCTGGACGGAAACGGCAGATGGGCAAAATCAAAAGGAATGCCCCGCAATTACGGACATACACAGGGTGCCAAAAACGTGGAACTGATCTGTGAAGAAGCATATAAAATGGGTGTACAGTACCTGACTGTTTATGCTTTTTCCACGGAAAACTGGTCAAGACCGGTAGACGAAGTGGACGCACTGATGAAGCTTCTGCGTAATTATCTGAAAACCTGTCTGAAAACGGCGAAAAAAAACAATATGTGTGTCAGGATCATCGGTGATAAAACGAGATTGGATGAGGATCTGCAGGAAAAGATCAAAACGCTGGAAGAAGCATCTGCC
>JAEEGL014264064.1_pt1 | contig 26895 bp, 28 predicted proteins | sample 9134231 | NCBI WGS metagenome assembly JAEEGL01 (sample SAMN16246548, study PRJNA631951) | gut metagenome | biome: gut microbiome; feature: rumen; material: fiber-attached | host: Bos | place: Iran: Karaj | collected 2018-10 | reverse complement strand
GGAGATTTTTATGGCGACCCCTGAATCTGTCATTGAAATCGGTTCAACTGGGGTACGTCTCCTGGTTGCCGAATTCACACAGGACCGAAAGCAGAATATCCTCGACCGTTCAGAAGTTCCCCTTTCTATTGGCAAAGACACTTTAACTACAGGACAGATTTCTCAGGAAACTCAGGGACTGCTTATTCAAACCTTACTCCGCTACAAGGAACAGCTTGCCGGATGGGGTATAACTCCTGCCGAAACTACCTGCTTTGCGACAAGCACCTTCCGTGATGCAAAAAACAGTGACCCGGTTATGGACCGTATTCGTGTTCAGACAGGCTTTAGAATTCAGATTGTAGACGGTGTAGAAGAAAACAAGCTCATGTATCTTGCCGTAACCGATGTCATAAAAGATCAGCCGATTGATTTTAAAACTGAAGATACAATGATTTTAGTTGTAGGCGGAAGCACCACCGAAATGATGATGATTTCTAACGGTAAAATGGCAGGTGTTCATTCGCTCAGACTTGGAACTGTTCGTATTGAGCAGCAGATGAAAAATCTTACAACCTCTTACGATGATATTCAGCGATATATTCAGGAATCCATAAACAACACAAAGGGATCTCTTGAAAGTGAAATTGACTTGTCTAAGGTAAAACAGTTTATTGCTGTTGGTCAGGATCTTACAATGACTGCCCTTCTTATTGGAAAGCCTGTTTCTACCTTCTTGTGGTCAATTGATCGCAATGAATTTGATGACTTTGTTCAGGATATTCAGGAATATTCTGTTGATGAATGTGTTGCGCGTTTTAAAATTCCTTATGCTGAAGCAGAAACACTTCAGACAAGTCTTTTGATTTACAACCTGTTCATTCATCTTACAAAGGTTCAGACAATTTTAGTACCAGAAACAAATATCAGAAACGGAATATTACTCAGCCAGATTTCTACACAAAACGAAGAGCTTCAAAGGGAATTCGATATGCAGATTACAGCGTCTGCACGAAACCTTCTTCGTAAATATCACGGCGACGAAAGCCATGCAGAATGTGTGCGCATGATTGCCACAAAGATTTACGATACTCTTAAGGCTGAGCTTGCACTTGATAGCCATGCACGAACTCTTCTTGAAACAGCCGCAATTCTTCATGATATCGGGGCATTTATCCGCTATGACAATCACAACATTCATTCAAGTTATATAATCCGTAATTCAGAGATTTTTGGACTTTCGCGAAAGGATAATACTATTGTTTCTGAAATTGCAAAATATCATAAAGGTAGCTCTGTTCCTCAGGATGAAGACAGCTTCCTTATGCTTCCACGTACAGACCGAATGACTATTTTGAAATTGACTGCCATTTTGCGAATTGCCGATGCAATGGACCGCGGACACATCCAGAAGTTCAATGACTTTAATATAAAGTTTCAGGAAAACACGATGTATCTTCAGACAAAAAAATCAAAGAACACCGTACTTGAAAAAATTGCCATGAGCGAAAAGTCTGGCATGTTCGAAAGCATTTTTGGTTATAAGGTAATTTTGTTATGAGTGAAAATATTTTCTTTAACCGCGAGCTTTCCTGGCTCGAATTCAATGCACGCGTACTCAAGCAAGGTCTTCGAAAGGAGCTGCCACTTTTGGAGCGCGTACAGTTTCTTTCGATTGTTACCTCTAACTTTGATGAATTCTTTCAGGTTCGAGTAGCAGCTACAAAACGTTTGCTCGAATCTAATCCAGATATGGCCGATGCTTCGGGGCTCACACCAAAGCTTGTGCTTTCAAGTATAAGTGCGCGGGCTCACCAGATTATCCGCCAGCAGCAGGATTGTCTTATAAATGATTTACTTCCTGCTCTCGCAAAGGAGGGGCTTGTTTATGTTCCGCCTGCAGAGTATACACCACAGCAGACTGATTATTTGCAAAAGCTTTTCCGTTCAGAGATTTTTCCTTTGCTCACTCCGCTTAGAACAGATACAGAGGCTTTTCCTCATATAAAAAATCTGGACACCTACGCAGGATTTTTACTTCAGCCAATTACTGGAATTAAAACAACCTCTAATTTATTTAAAGGTGATGATGATCAGCCGCGAATTGCTTTTGTAGAAATTCCTTCGGGCATTCAAAAGCTATACTGGCTTCCAACAGACGGAAAGACACGTTCTTTTGCAATGATAGATGATATTATCATTTCGTTCGGAACTCAGCTGTTCCCGGGCTTTGAAGTTGAAGAAACACTTGTATTTAAAGTTGCACGCGATGCAGACTTTGCCGTTGATGAGGATTCTGGCAGCAATTTTATTCACGCCATGGAAGACGTTCTTATTCAGCGAAAATCTTCTTTCCCGGTTCAGATGTGTTGTAACGGAACCTCTTCAAAAATCAGGGACTTCATTATGGATAAGCTTGAGCTTACAGAAGAGGATGTTTATAAAACTGAAGGAATGCTTAATCCAGGAGGCCTCCTTGAGCTTCGTGAAGCAGATGAAACTGGCCGCCTGAGCTTTGATCACTGGGAGCATTTTTACCCTTCAGACCTTCCGGAGGATGAACCTTACTGGGATACACTTAAGCTTCACGACAAAATCCTTCATGTTCCGTATGAATCGTACGAGCCTGTTGTTAAATTTATTTCTGACGCCGCAGATGATGATAACGTGCTTGCAATTAAAATGACCTTGTACAGAACAGGCCGCGACTCTCCTATTATTGCAGCGCTTGAACGAGCCGCCCAAAGAGGAAAACAGGTTGTTGTACTTGTTGAATTAAAGGCACGCTTTGATGAAGAGCGAAACATTGCCTGGGCAAACGAGCTGGAACAGGCAGGTGTTACTGTAATTTACGGACTTGTTAATCTTAAGGTTCACGCAAAAGTTTTAATGGTAATCCGTCGCGAATCTGATACAATCCGCCGATACGTTCATCTTGCAACAGGAAACTATAATACAAAAACAGCAAAGCTTTATTCTGATATTTCGTTGTTTACAGCAAATCTGGAAATTGCAAATGACGTTTCTCTGTTCTTTAATCTTGTAACCGGATATTCTACCTTGCAGAACATGAAGCATCTGGGAATGGCACCTGTTACTTTGAAAGACAGAATCCTTAGTATGATTCAACGCGAAATTGAACGAAGCACACCTGAACAGCCGGGATTAATTATTGCAAAAATGAACAGCCTTACCCACGAAGAAGTTATTGCAGCTTTGTACAGAGCAAGTCAGGCAGGCGTAAAGGTAATGCTGAACATCCGCGGAATCTGTATGCTTGTTCCTGGAGTTAAGGGCTTGAGTGAAAATATTTCTGTTGTTTCAATTGTTGACCGCTACCTTGAACACGCACGAATTTTCTATTTCCAGAATGCGGGAACACCAGAGCTTTACTGTTCTAGTGCAGACTGGATGAGCCGAAACCTTGACCGCCGTATTGAGCTTATGTTCCCTATTCTTGATAAGAATGCATTCCGCCAGGTAAAGTCATGGCTTGATATGTATTTTGAAGACAACACAAATGCCGAAGTACTACAGCCGAACGGAAGCTGGGAACCAATAGATGCAAAACGTTCTTCACATGTACGTGCTCAGGAAATGCTCTACAAGCATTATAAATATCAGAACGAAACAAACGAAAAAGCGCGTAAGAATACTCAAGAATTTGAAGTAAGACGAAAGTAGGTTTTGTAATTATTTTTCGAGGACAAAAAGATATTCGCTTACATAAATATCTCGTCCATGAAGATTACGGCTTCCACGGAAGGTATTATAATCAATTTCTACAGTTTTAACCTTTCCGTATTTTGAAAGCATTTGTGTCATTTCTTCAAAAGAAATAAAGCCCTCTGAATTATATGAAATGATTGCGAATTTTGTATCGAGCGAAGAAATTATTTCTTCCATTGATTTTAAGGCGGTACGCTGTTTATTAAAATCGGAATGGTTCCAGTCTTGTGTAATGCCACTCACTGGGCTTATTTCAACATCGAGCTTGTTTTTTAAAATAAGATTCAGCATAAAATAATTAGAACCATACGGATGCTGATTATAAGGCGGATCAAGATATGTAATATCAAGCGCTTTAAGATTTTTTGAAAGCTCTACGGCATCCTGCTGGTACACCTGAAATTTTGAATTATAATTGCTGAAGACAGGTTCTGTCAGTTCAATTTTTCCGGTGATTCTTGTAAGGGCATCTTTTGCAGAAGCACCAAAACAACCTATTCCAGTATTTTTATCTTTGTAAAAACCTTTAAAAACGCCACTTGTATTTACATGCACCGAAGCCTGTGTAATGAGTGGTGCAAGAAAAAATTTCTTAAGCTCTTCCTGTGAGACAACCTCATCAATTAAACTTCTGTAGGTATCAATAAGCAGAGCATTCTGATGAGTATAAAAAACACGCTCTCCCTTTTTAATATCATTATCATTTTTGGGAGCATAGTTCTTTGTGATTATTCCGGCTCGTTTTCGTTTTGCACATAACTCATTTATCTGCTGCAAAAGTTCAGCGCATTCTTTTTGAGGATAATCAGATTTGTTTGTAAGATAGCAGCTGTTTATTACACGCGAATAATTTTCTAAATCGTTTACAATTAAATTCGAAGAATGCGCTTTTAACATGCGGGCAACTATTCCGGAGCCAGAAAACAAATCGGCACATACAAGCTTTTTCTTTCCAAGCTTTTTAGAAATTTCAAAAACTTCATTCTGAATATTTCCTATGAGGCTTCGCTTGTTTCCTAAATATGTGATGATTTGCGTAGTAAGAAATTCTTCATTTTCTGAAATTGCTGTCATTTTATATTTAATAGTTGCTCCAATTTTTATAATATCAGAACAAGCGGAATTTTTAAAGTAAACAAAAAACTCTTTTCAAAAACATAGCTTTCAATGTAAAATGATATCATGTTAATTCTTAGTATTATAATTTATACACTCTTTGGATGTATGTTCCTCTGGTTCATCATCTCGGGAGTTCAAAAAATAAAATCAATCCGCGCTGAACAGGAATCTGCCGCAGTCCTAAAAAGCGACGAGACTCCTGTAAACGAAGAAACTACTGAAGAAACGCAGGATAACAATGACGAAATCAATTCTTAGAACAACCTTTATTGCACTTTTTGCGGCTATTATTTGTGTTGGTTGTTTTATTAAGATTCCGCTTGGAGTAATACCAATTGTTTTACAGAATGTTCTTTGCATTTTGTGTGCGGTATTGCTTGGCGGTATCTGGGGTGGCGCTCCAACGGCCTTGTTTTTACTGGCAGGGCTCATAGGATTACCTGTTTATTCCGGAGGAAGCGGCGGTATTGCCGTTTGGCTTGGCCCGACCGGCGGATTTTTACCAGGATATCTTATTGGCGCTGTTACCGCTGGTTTTATTGCAGGTCGTCCTTGCGTTGAAGAAAAGAAAATCACCTTTAAAACAGCACTCCGTGTAAGTCTTGCAATTTTAGCGGGCATGATAATTTTGTATATTCCAGGTGTTATACGATTTTCATATTGGGCAACTGCCGCTGGAAAAATTCCTGCAGAAAAAACTGCACTTGCATATACAATGGGAGCATGTGTAATTCCTTATATTCCGGGGGATCTTTTGAAGACTGCTGTTGCAATTCCGGTTGCATTAAAGCTTCGTCCGGTTCTGGCACAATATTTATATGAAGACACAAATCAAGATTGATAACCTTTCAAAAACTTTCAAAACTGTCTCTGGTCAAATTAAAGCCCTTGATAATATCAGCCTTGAAATTTTTGAAGGTGAATGCGTTGTAATTGGCGGGGAAAACGGCTCTGGTAAAAGCGTGCTTATGTCAATTATTGCGGGGCTTGAAAAATGCAGCAGCGGAAAGGTTACTGCTCCAAAGGTTGGACTTGTTTTTCAGGAAGCTGAAACGCAGATTCTGGGAGAGACTCCCGCAGAAGACATTTCGTTTGGACCGAAAAATCTTGGCTGGAAAAAAGATCAGGTTGAGCAAGCAGTAAACCAAGCACTTGAAAGAACAGGGCTTACTTCAAAAAGAGACTTCCCTGCCCGATTCCTTTCTGGCGGCGAAAAAAGACGGCTTGCTGTTGCGTGCATGCTTGCCATAAATCCTCCTGTTATTATTTTAGATGAACCTTATGCTAACTTAGATTTTAGCGGTGTCAAACAGGTAAACGCACTTATCCGTGAACTTAAAAAAGATGGCAAAACTGTAATTATCCTTACGCACGAAATTGAAAAATGTCTTGGACTTGCGCAAAGATTTGTTGTTCTGTTTGAAGGAAGAAAGGTTTTTGATGGCACACCTGAGGAAGGTCTTAAGCAAAACTTAGAAGAATGGAATATACGAAATCCGATTATTTCATATAAAAATGTTGGCGACCTGGTGTGGGAGTAGCAGTAGTGACAACAGCATTTTCGTACAAACAGGGAAACTCATTTTTACACAAATGCCCCGTCTGGATAAAAATCCTTTTTTTACCGGTGGTTAGTATTGCAGTATTCATGCTTCCCTGGCAGGTATCGCTCGCCATTATAATTATTCAGACAATCACGGGATCTTGCCTTCGGTTTACATTACGCGAACAGCTTTGTGATTTACGAGCAGTTTTATATTATGCTGCCTTTCTGATTTTTGCAAAGCTTGTGGGGGGCCTTTTTTCTTCCACCCTGAACAAGGATTTTCTCGTTGATTTTCTACCGACTGTTTTTCTGCTGGTAAAGCTTTTGTGTGTTATGCAAACCGCTTCCATTATTTTTAAAACCTCAACTGCATTGCAAATACGCCAAAGCCTTGAAAAAATGGAACTGGTAATCCGCAAAATCCTGCACCTTAAAAATAAAACTTCTATTTCACAAACTCTTGCCCTTTTTATATGCTTTATTCCGCAGGTTTCAAAAAACTGGGCTCAGACAAAAAGCGCATGGATTGCACGTGGCGGAAAAAAATCACTTCGAATGCTTATTGTACTTCTTCCTGTTTTGTTCAGTGTTGGAATGAAGCAGGCATATAATTCTGCACGGGCAATTGCTGTAAGAAGCCCGGAATAATAAAAATCCCTTTTCTCTTGCCTTTTTTTTATTTTAGTTTAAACTATTTATAGTTCTGAATTTTCAGAATAATCTAACTTAGAAGAGGCTTAAAATGAAAAAACTCTTAATTCTTGTAGGCTCTATTTTATTGTTGACTACAAAACTCTTTGCAGCAGATCCTGCTGTTGGATTATGGAAAAGTATTGATGACAAAACCGGTAAAGTTACTGCAATCTGGAAGGTTTATGAACAGGGCGGAAAGCTCTTTGGAACAATTGCAGCAACAACAGATTCTCCACAGGATATTATTGCAAGTGCCTGTAAGGAATCATACAAAAACTTCCCTGTATCTGGAGCTGTAAACAAAATGAAAACTGTTGGAACTCCTTGGATTTTCAACATGGAAAAAGAATCAGAAGGAAACTGGAAAGATGGTAACATCATCGACCCAAGTAACGGAAAGATGTACGGCTGTGTAATCAAGTATCTTAAAGCTGGCGAAAAGAACAAGAAATATACAGCAACAGGCCCTACTCTTGCAATGGCTGGAACTGTAGGTCCAATTCAGGTTTTCCAGTACTGGATTCCTGCAACTGAAGCAGATATTAAAGACGCTCAGGCAAAGAATCCTCCAAAGAACTAATAAAAATCTCGCCAAAGGAACCAGTAAATGAAATCAAAGGCAAAACTCTTATTCATTATGATAATCTCTTTTTTAATGCTGGAAGCAACTGTATTCGCAAAAGACACAAACAATGTTCCACGCAAATATAGACTTCAGGCTTATACAAAAGCTGTTGAAAAAGGTCTTGGCCATAAAACACAGGATTTTGAAAAGAGCATCATCAACGTGACATATTCTTATTATGGAAATGCTTGTCAGAACAACTGGGATAAAGAATCCTGGCAGGAAGCTGTTGATAAAGCAATAGAGCTTTGCCGTAACAAAATTGCAATTACTGCTGCAAAAGCTGGGGAATTTGGCGAGAAGCTTTTAAAAGCATTAGTTCAAACAACAAAAGAAGCAAGCGAATCAATTTCAAACTGGCTTGATCAAAAGTCTCAGGAGTTTGACAAGCAGTCCGAAAAAGATAAAAAGAACGAAGAAAAGAAGAATAAAAACAACAACGATAATAACAACAAAAAGAAAAGCGAAAACAAAAAAGACGACAGTAAATCAGAAAAGATTTTTATTTAATAATAAAAAATCTTACGACAGCAGCTCTGAAAGATAAAAGAGTATAGCGCACTCGTTTTCCTGCCATATTCTGAGGCTTCGTTTTACAGCACATACAAGATAGCCTTTTGTTTCGTTGCCATCAGGAATGCGGGAAATGAGAACAGACTCAAAACCGTTTTTGATAAGGCTCTTATAAAACTTTGGCGAGTGCTTTTTTATAAGGTCCAGCGTGCTTTCGGAAAACAAATCACTTTGCATAACTTCGGGTAAATCAGAGGCATCTACTGTAAACGACTTATCAAGCACGGCACGCATTTTTCCATCCGGTAAAACATAATACAAATCATGAATCTGAAGAACATCTGTTAAAGTTGGCAAAGCCTTTAGCAATTTGTTTTCAAAACTGTTTTCATTTTGAATATCAATTTTGAGCTTGTGCATGTTTGTAAAAATGCCGTTGTTTGCAATTTTATGGATTTCTATATCCTTGTGTTTTTCTTCTTCGTAAATTGTGTAGCAGTTGCGGCCACCGTTTTTTCCAAGGTAGAGCATTTTATCAATAAGACTGAACAACTCAGAAAAATCATCAGCATCATCAGGGAACGAAGCACAGCCCGCAGTTCCTGTAACAAAGGCAGCGCCATTTTCAAAATAAACTTCTTTTCGAAGTGCATTTGAATTACCAAAAAGATTATTGAAGAAATGAGTTTTCTTAGGTTTGGTAATATTCTTCAGGTCAATCAGCAAAAGCTCGTCGCCGCCAAATCTTCCTGCAAGTCCAAAGCCATCTGTAAATTCTGCAAGTCCTTTTGCAACTGTTGCAAGAACCTTGTCGCCTGCACTGTGGCCGTAGCTGTCATTAATAAACTTAAAATTATCAAGGTCGATTATTGTAAAGGTAAACGGAATTTTTTCTTCGATAAGAGAGCGCACAAATTGAATTGAATAAGATCTGTTCAAAATACCGGTAAGGTGATCTACAATTTCATCAAGATTTATTTCATCAATGATTTTATCAAAGAAATTATATTTCCTTAAATTGCTCATTGTATAAACAACCTGCGAAACCTTGTTCTTTCTGCGGATTACTTCTGTAATATCAACAAAGCTTCCAACAAGGCCCACAATTTCATCACCTTTATAAAGCGGGCGCTTTGATGCAATGATGTCGCGTTCTTCGCCACGGATAATACATTTACCCTGAACCTTGTAAGTGCTTTTTCCAGCCAATACGCTAAGCTCATCCTGCTTGAATGGTTCCGGATCAGAATGCCAGAGCATTTCTTCGTCGTTCTTTCCAAGAAGAACATCCATTGATTCAAAGCCATAATAATCAAGGAAAGCCTGATTCACGCCGACAAAACGCCTGTCCTTATCTTTCCAAAAGACACAATCTTGAGAAGTATTGATGATGCTGTTGAATAAATCTGGAGTCATTTCCATAGCTGCAAACTACACTAATATTATAAATGAAGAAAAACCTGCCGACAAGAATTTTTTTTAAAATTATTCTTTTGATTTTAGATAAACAGTATATGGAACCTCGCGCTGTGAATCGCCTTCGATTGTTACAAGATAGTTTCCGCTTGCAGGAGCACCTTTCTTCATAACAACTTTATCGTAGGTCACCTGCCCCGGAGCCTTCCCTTTTACTTTTATTGTTCCTTTAAAGTCTCCGTTTTGTGCCATATTCGAATGAGTAATAACCTGCCCGTCAAAAATCCATCCAGTTTCGTCGCAGTAATTTGTATAGCGCAGGGTTACTTCTGCTCCCATCCCTTTGATTTTTACATCATAAAAAAGAGTCCCGGAAATATTCCCGTTTACAGTTTCTGTTCCAACCTTTTCAAGAGAGCCAGCTTTATTTAAATAAGTCAGCTTTGTTTGTGTGTCATTAAGCTTTTTGAAAAATGTAAGGGCATATTCGTCGGCTCCTTTGTTGGAAGTGCTAGAAGTCTGGGCTGCAAGGTCTTTAATAAAAATACCCGAGATAATCAGAAAACAAAAAAATATTTTACAAAGCTTTTTCATAAATCCAATTATAGCATATTAATCTAAAAACTCACCAAATTTTATTTATCTCCGTATATGCTAAAGTTTTTATTTTTGACGAATTTTTCGATAAGTACTATAATAGAAGAAGGAGATTTTTAGTTATATGAAAAAGATTTTTACAACTTTAGTAACACTAGGACTTTTATCTTTGCTGATTGGTTGTACTCCATCAACAGACTCAAATGGTTCTACAACAACAGTTAAAACAACAGTGTTTAATCCAAATGAAACTACAGTAAAGCTTGTTACAGATGCACCAGGACGTGCTGCAGCAAGTACAAGGTTAGTTTGTGAAGTAAAATCAAAAGAAAAAAAAGAAGTTGAGCTTGAAAAAGACATTTCTTATTACTTCACAGATGAAAATGACAACAAAATTGCAGATTTAGCAAAAAGCGATAATGGAGATTATCTTCCTGTTTATCTGGAATTGAACGAACCTAAAGATGGGAAAGAGTATTTATTGTTGAATCAATATAAACAAGATAATATGCTGGAAAGCTTTACCCGCTATGATGGAAATGGTAATACTTATGAAACTTATGGTCTTTTGCTGTATGAAGTTGTTGCCGCTGATGATTTAGATGCCTTTAAGTATGATGATAATACTTATATTAGAATTTATCCTTCTGCAAATTATTGGATTGACAGCGAAGGTTATGCATCGAACAAGATAGGAACAAAAATTATCTACAACAAAGAATTCCGTGATAATTTTGAAGAGCTTTCTGAGTCATGGGTAGCCTGGGGTTGGAGTACAAAGAATACGCAATTAGACATGTGGTTCTGCCACCGTGTAGTAAGTTTTATTCTTCATGCAAAGGATGGAGATTCATACACTGTAACTCAAATTCAAAAACAAGCTTCTGTCGGTGTTTTTGTTCAGGCTGTCTATTCTGAAAATCCAAAATGGACAGAAAGCTGGTCTGTCGGTCTTCCAGAAACAGAAACAACAAAATGGAAGGTTACTGAAATCTGGTTCTATTCTACACAGAAGTTGTATTATAGTTCTAAATCATCTGAAAACGCAAAAGAACTTCAAAATAAGCTTCAAAAAATCATACCAGGCTGTGTTTTGGGAATCTATCCAAAGGAAAGAAATACATATAACGGCTGGATGCCTCAGAATTCTGAATACGCTCTGTGTATGCGCTTAGAGAGCAAGAATTGCTATGTTCAGGATGTCTGGTGTGAATCTATAGAAACAACCAAACTGGAAGAGGCTTATAACCTGATAAAACAAAGTGCACCGAATTTTATACTAAATTATTAATATAACAACATGGGGAACACAAAAAAAATGAAAAAACTAATTTCAACAATCATCCTTCTTTCTATGGCAGCAACAATTTGTTTTGCTGCACCTAAAAAGGGAAAAGAAAAATCAAGCAATATTACACTTGATCCAAAAAAGAAATTCGCTATTGAAGGCGTTGTACTTGGAAGCGATAACTGGCCTCAGGTAGAATTATCTAACAAGGGCGAAATTATCTGGAATCAGAAACAAGGGGATTTTCAGCAGATTGGCTGGGAACTCAGAGGGACAGATTTGAGCAAATATGCTGGTATTCGTTTTGAACTGGCAGCAGGTCAGAAGTTTGAAGAATATCATGTATGGCTTGAAAACCCTGCAAGTACTGGAGACTGGGCCTTTAACTTTGCAAATGACGGAGTTTCTTATGTCCTTTTCAATGGTCAGAACATTAGCTGGGGCGAGATGAAAAATCCTGATGCCGAAGAAGGCTTTTTAATTAAGCTTGGCGGTAATGTAAAGCAATTCAAAAAGACTGTAATTAAATCTATTGAATTGATTAAAAAAGAAGATGTTAAGGATGCATCAAATCTTACCCTTCTGGGCGTTCCATTTGGAAGCTCTTGCTGGCAGTCTCATATTCTTGGTAATGAAGTTATCTGGGCAAATGGTGATGCAGGCGGAGATGCAGGTTGGAATTTAAGCGGAATTGATCTTTCTGAATACGACAGAGTTCGTGTTGAAATTGAAAGCTCTACCACTAAAGATTTTGGCTTAAGACTTTGCGATTATAATCATGATAACTGGCATGGATTTGACCAGCGTGTTGAACCAAATGTTTTCGAAATTAATTTATCAGGCGAAGGTGCTTCATGGGGTGGTGAAAAAGGTAATTTTGATAAATCTAAAGGTTTGAAAATTATCATCCAGACCTGGAACAGAACAAAAGAAGAAAGAATGGTTGTAAAGAGTGTTCAGCTCTTGAAAGGTCAAAGAATTGTTAACGAAAACATTATGATTGAAGATCGCCAACTTGGTAGCTGGGGATGGTGGTCATATGTTTATGATGGCGGTAGAATTGACTGGGACTGGAATGATGGAAAAGAACACTATCCATGTGCCGGCTGGAATGTTAAAGATATAGATTTTTCTGCATATACAAAGCTTCGCGTAGAACTTGATCCTTCAACACCTGCAACAAATCTTACCATTTCACTCTTTCAAGAAGAGAATGATGCAACTACCCAATTTGAGGCAATTTCTCCAACTATTCTTGAAGCAAATCTTGATGGTTCATATTGTGATGCTAAATGGGAAAAGAAAGGCAAATGGGATTCTTCTAAAAAAATTGATGCAATCTGGATTCGTTATGACAACCTGCAGACAAGTGATGCAAAATCTATTATTAAATCTATAGCTTTTCTTGATGAGGAAGTAAAACCAACCCAGCCAGAAAACCTTATGCTTAATGGGTTTAAGTTTGGCTCTTGTAAAGACAATGCAAAAGTTGATAGTAATTTTGCTATAAACTGGCAGAAAGGAAACTACGCACAGTGTGGCTGGCACTTTGATAATCTTGAAGGTGATGTTCTTGAAATTAAGGTTACATCAACAGATTATCCATTACGTCTAAGAATTCGTGATTTTGGAAGCCAGAATGACGCCAGCTGGGTTGATGACGGTTCTCATATCTTCCGCATTAATCTGAAAAACAAAAAGAGCATAAATGAAAAAGGCGTTGAAGCGGCACCTGAATGGCAGAAAAGCTCAAAGGCCTTTATTTATGAGGGCGGCGGAGAAATTGTCATTGAACCAGTAAACGGTGTTTACAAAGACGGTAAACAGACTGTTATTGAATACATTAAGGTAGAATAGACTGATATTCTAAATCGATTATTAAGGGGCTGTTCAAAAAGAAATTGGACAGCCCCTTTTATATTGTAGTATAATAAACTCATGGAAAAACAATTTAATACAAACAGCATATTTTTGTATGTTGTGGCTGCAGTTGTAATTTTATTTATACTGGCACAATCATTTTACTTTTTAATCAGGGCAATAAGACGTGCTAAGGCTATTGAGCTTGATAAGGCTGTAGTTTGGAAGACAATTTCTTCTACTGCCATTTTTACTATTGCTCCTGCATTTTCAATTCTGCTTGGCGTTGTAACGCTTTCTCAATTCTTGGGATTGCCGCTGCCATGGATTCGTCTTAGTGTAATCGGGGCTATAACTTATGAGCTTCCGGCTGCAACTTCTACGGCAAAGGCGTTGAACATTTCACTTTCAGAAATGATTACTGACCCAAAAACTTACACTGCAATTGCATGGGTAATGACTTTAGGAATTCTTCCAAGTATCCTACTCACTCCTATTTTAATCAAAAAAATCCAGAAGGGTGTTATAAAAATTCAGACAAAGGATTCTGCGTGGGGAAATATTTTTATGACCTCGCTTTTTATGGGAATGATTTCGGTCTTCAGCGGAATGGTTTTCAGTCATCTGCGCGAAGGCTTGAAGGGCCTGCTTCCTGTTATAGTTTTGTTTATCTCCGCACTGATTATGGCAATCTGCGGACTTTTGATTAAAAAGGCAAAAATCACCTGGCTTGAAAATTTTGCAATGCCTTTTAGTATGATTCTTTCTATGGTGGCTGCAGTTTTCCTTGCACCGCTTTTTGGAATATAGGAGGCCGTCATGACTTACGAAGAATACACCGCCGATTCACACAGAAAAGGACAGCTTTGGATCTGGACAGCCTTGTGCCTTATTCTTTTTGTTCCAGTTTCTATTTGTGTTTATTATAACGCATGGCCAAGCATCACTGCAGTTTTAAAAGGATTGCTTGGAGTTGCACCAATTTACTGGACAGTTGGAGTTATTGAAATTATAACCTTTACACCAATGCTTGGAACTTCTGGAACATACTTAAGCTTTGTTACAGGAAACGTAACTGCCTTGAAGGTACCCGCTGCTTTGAACGCAATGGAAAGTGCCGGAATTAAACCTAACACCGAAGAGGGCGAAATTGTTTCTACAATCGCAATTGCAACTGCTTCTATTGTAACTACAATTGTTATTGCTGTTGGAGTTTTCTGTTTTGTTCCGCTACAGCCATTCCTTGCAAGCGAAAAATTAAAGCCTGCTTTTGACAATATTCTTTCTTCACTTTTTGGTGCACTTGGACTTGTTTACATAAGCAAAAACTGGAAGGTTTCTATTGCGCCAGTTCTTTTTATGATTGTTCTTTTTATCTGCGTGCCAAGTCTTGCAAGCTCTGTTGGAGTTCTTGTTCCTGTTGGAATTTTGATTTCTTTAGGCGCCGCAAGAATTATGTACAAAAAAGGATGGCTTAGCTGATGGATTTTACTCCCTTTACACAAAGCGAAAAAGATAAAATCTGCGCAGATATGTGCAGTATGATTAAATGCAAAACTGTTTCTGATCTTGATGACTCAAAGATTGACCACGCGGAGTTTGAAAAATTTGCCGGTGTTTTGAAGCAGGCCTTTCCAAAGATTTATGCTGAATGCAGTTTTTATAAAATTGGAAAAAACGGGCTTGTTCATAAGCTTAGCGGACAGAAGGATAATGCAGAATACAAAGAGGGGCACGCAGTTGTTCTTATGGCGCATTATGATGTTGTTCCTGTTGAAGAACAGAACTGGGATTTTCCTCCTTTTGCGGGTGATATTGTTGACGGTAAAATCCGCGGGCGTGGAACAATGGATACAAAGGGAACGCTTTGTGCCTGTATGGAAGCAGTAGAGCTTGCTCTTGGTAAAGGGTGGAAGCCTGTTCAGGATTTGTATCTTTGCTTTAGCGGTGAAGAAGAAATAAACGGACAGACCTGCGCCGATATTGTTTCGTGGTTTGAAGAAAATAAAATTACTGTTGATTTTGTTTTGGATGAAGGTGGTGCAATTGTAGATAATGTTTTCCCTGGTGTAAAAAAACTTTGTGCCATGGTTGGAACTGAGGAAAAAGGCTCCACATATCTTGATGTTGTTGTGAGCGGGCGCCCTGGGCATGCCTCTGCCCCACCAAAGCATTCGTCTGTTGGAATTGCATCCCAGATTGTTGAAGCTATAGAAAACAAACAGGCACGCGTAGAGTTCACCCCTACAGTCTGCCAGCTTCTCAAAACAATGGGAAAGAACAACAGCATCCTGCCGATGAAATTTATTTTTTCAAACTTGTGGCTTACAAAACCGCTTGTTAATTTTATTTCAAAGCTTATGGGAGGTGAGCTTTTTGCACTTTTGCATACAACCTGTGCCGTTACAAAATTCAGCGGAAGTTCAAGCTACAATGTACTTCCTTCAAAGGCAACTGTTGGTATGAACTTCAGGCTTTTGGGAAAAGATACTGTAGAAAAAACTGTAAGCAAGGTAGAAAAAATTGCAAGAAAGACTGCCGGCAAAAAAGCAGACATTCAGGTAAATGTTGTAAGCTACGGAAATCCGTCAAAGGTTTCTGATATAAAATGCAGCCAATGGGAAACTCTTTCACAGGCAATTAATGAAACCTGGCCTGATATTCTTGTTAGCCCGTATTTGATGATGGCCTGCAGTGATTCCCGCCATTACTGCCGTATTACAGATAAGGTTTACCGCTTTAGTGCAATGTTCATGTCAAAGGCCGACCGCGCAATGATTCATGGAGTAAATGAAGAAATCCGCATAGAGGAACTTTTTAAGACTGTGGAATTTTATACAAAGTTGATTGCAAAGATTTAGTATGAAAAAAATATCAAACGAAGCAGCAAGAAACTTTCTCGTAAATTACCAGAACCTTAATGGGAACGGCGGGCTAAAAGGAAGCGCCGGGGTTATGGAATATATGAACAAGGTTCGCTGTATTCAGTTTGATCCGCTTAATGTTGTTGGGAAAAATCCTGATCTTGTTCTGCAGTCGCGTGTGAAAAATTATAAACCAGAGCTTTTGTTTGATTTGCTTTATAAAGACCGCACGCTGTATGATGCCGCCGACAAAATGATTTCGATTATTCCGACAGACGACTATCCTGCGATGGAAAGAATCAGGCAGAAGACTGTTGAACAGCTTAAAGGCATTTTGACCTGGCGAAACTCTCTTGCCGCTTTGGATTTGCTTGATGAAATTACAGAATACATCCGCGAAAACGGGCCTCTTCCCGCTACAAAAATAAATATTGGCAACAGTGTTGATTCAGGTGCATGGGGACACAAAAAGCTTTCGAGTGCAGCGCTTGATTATCTTTATCATTCGGGTGTGCTTGGCATTAGTTCAAAGATTAAAACTCACAAGGTTTATGATTTGAGTGAACGACTTTTTTCAAGTGAAATCCTGGAGGCGCCGGACCCATTCACCAGCGAACATGATTTTGCAAAATGGTACATCAAAAGGCGAATTGGCGCAGTTGGCATGGTGTGGAATAAAAATGGCGGTACCTGGCTTGGTTTTTATGTTCAGGACACAAAGCTACGCACGCAAGTTTTGCAGGAGCTTGTAGACGAAGATGAACTTATTGAATTAGAAGTTGAAAACTCAAAGGAAACATTTTATATTAGAAAAGAGGACGAAAGTCTTTTGGGCAAGCCGGCTAAAAATAATGTTGCACAATTCATTGCCCCGCTTGATAATCTTACCTGGGATCGCGGCATGATAAAAGAGCTTTTTAATTTTGAGTATACCTGGGAAGTTTATACTCCGGCTGCAAAACGAAAGTTTGGATATTACGTTCTTCCGGTGCTTTATAAGAACCGGTTTGTGGGACGATTTGAACCAGAGCCTAACAGAGGAAAAACTCCTTTGCAAATTAAAAACTGGTGGTGGGAACAAGGCGTTGTGGTTACTGATCAAATGTGCGACGCCATAAAGGATGCAGTTGAACGCTTTAGCAAATTTCTTGGTGTAGAAATGATGGACTCTAAAATTCTTTTACAAGCTCTTTGCAAAGCATAACAAGATTATATCTGATTCCTTCGCGTGTATTCCAACCACGGTGATTCCATTCTTCAGAAGCAACGTCGTCTCCGCCATAAATGATTGCACCATAATCAAAGCCACGGAACTGTGAAACTGCAATACAACCTGCCTGTTCCATTTCTACAATTTTGGCACCTTCACTTTTACGAAGCTCTACCTTGTCTGCAGTTTCGCGGAAAAGCGCATCTGTTGTCCAGGTAAGGCCGCGAAGATACGGGATTTTATACAGCTCAAGGTATGCAGCAATTTTGTCAGAGATTTTTTTGTCTGTGTAAATATAACGCGATGGTTCAATATAATGATAAGAAAAGCCTTCGTCGCGGATTGCTCCATCTACTACAAGCAGCTGACCAACTTTGATGTTTTTATCGAGTACGCCGCCACCACCGCAGAACATAAATTTACTAACACCGAAGGCATAAAATACTTCCAGATTTCCGGCACATGCAGGGCAACCTACCTGCCCCAGAACAATGAGAATATCCTTGTCGTCTACAAACTGGTAAATTGTAAACGGATTTTCGCCACCAATTTCAAAATATGATTCTACCTGCTTGCTTGCAATAAGCTTATTCAAGGCATCCGGGAAAAATGTAATAATCATTCTTGTTGCATCAAACTTGTGGCCGGTAATCATATCCGGATTTAGCTTGGCAACTTTGGCTGTGTCGAATTCTAAAATTGGAAAATCGTGTTTGTTTATCATAAAAGGAAACTTATCATTTTTTGTAGAAATATTCTAGCAAAACCGCCATAATAATATCAGGAGTTTTTAAAATGAAATCGATTGTTATTTATACTAGCAAAACTGGATTTACAAAAAAATATGCAGAATGGATTGTTGAGGCTGCGGGCTGTGAATGTGTTGAATTGAAAAAGGCACGCAAGGTAAAGCTTGAAGAATATGATGCAATTGTATTTGGCGGCTGGTGTATGGCTGGAGGCATTTCACAGATTGCATGGTTTAAGAAAAAGCTGGCCGGACTTTCTGCTGCAGGAAAAAAACTGATTGTATTTATGGTTGGTGCAAGCCCTGCAGAAAGCGCAGAAGCAGTGAACTCTCTTAGAAGAAATTTTACTGACGACGAATGGGGCAAAATAAAAGCCTTCTATTGCCCGGGCGGACTTGATTATGACAAAATAAAAGGCTTTTCAAAAATGGCAATTAAAATGTTGTTGAAGATTCTTTCTTGCAAAAAGGATCCTACAGAAGAAGACAAGAAAACTTTGGAGATGCTTTCTAAATCTTACGACATCAGCGACAAAAAATATATTGAACCAATTGTTAGCGAAATAAAAGTACAAGGATAACATTAGTTATGAAAAATCCATGCGACTTGATAAAAATCCCGGAAGAAAAAAAGATTCGTGTAATTATTGATACAGATGCGGCCTGTGAGGCTGATGATCCGTTTGCAATTGCGCAGGCATTGATGAGCCCCAAGCTCATTGTTAAAGGAATTCTTGCAGAGCATTTCAGGGAACCTGATTCAACAAAAAGAAGCTATGATGAAATAAAGTCTGTGCTTTCTGCAATGGAACTTGAGGTGCCTGTTTTTATGGGACAGAATGGACCTCTTGAAACAGACTCGTCAGTTTCTCCGGCCGCTCAGTTTATTATTGATGAAGCAAATAAGTGCGCTGAAACTGGTGAAGGAGCTGGACCCGATTCCGGCCCGCTTTATATTTTATGCCAAGGAGCAATTACAAATGTTGCCATGGCATTACGAACCTGCCCTGAAATTAAAGATAAAATTATTATTGTCTGGATTGGAACTCATGGAATTCAAAATATAGGAAAGCCTGTTCCATTCCGCGAATTCAATGCCGGAAACGATGTTACTGCAGCAAATGAAGTTTTGCAAAGTGGAGCAAAAATCTGGCTTATTCCGTCTGATGTTTATACAACAATTAATGTCAGCCTTGCAGAGCTTAAAGTTAAGGTTGAGCCTTACGGTAAAATCGGTCACCATCTCTATCACAACATGATAGACTACAATTTATCAGAACGTGCAGGTTGGACACAAGGCGAAAGCTGGTCTTTAGGTGATTCTCCTGCAATTGCAGTTGCTATTAATCCGGGATGTGGGAAATTTGTGGAAGCCCCGGCTCCGTTTGTAAATGAAGAAACAGGTTCAGAGGAGCGCGCCGCTTCACCAGTTATTCGTGTTTATACAAGTGTTGATTCCCGTTTTGTGCTCGAAGATTTTTTTGCCAAGCTCAAGTTATTTTTTGGAAAATAATTACTTCCAGGTCTCCCAGATTTTTTGCTGGAGGCCTACTGTGGCTACTGTTTTTCCATTACGGCAAACTGGCTGCTTCATAAGCTTTGTCTGATTTTCGAAAAGCTTTGATTCTTTTTCGCTATCATCAAGGTAGGCTATACTTGCGTAGTCCTTTGAGTTTTTATCTATGAGGGCGTCTATGGCATCTGCGCGTGAGCCGGTTTCTTTTGCAAGTGCAGAAACTACGGAGTCGAATTCTCCTGGCGACATTTCTTTTTCCTTTAAGTCTACAAACTGAAAGTCTATGCGTCGTTCCTTAAAAAAGCGCTGTGCTGATTTTGTATCAAAAGATTTATTTGTTCCAAAAACTTGAATCATGATGTTTCTCCTTTATCCAACATATTCTGCAACAATACTTTGAACCGGGCCAAGATAACTTGGACCAAACAAGTTCAGGTGATTTAAAAGCTGATATAAATTATACAGGTCACGGCGATTTTCGTAACCTGGTTGAAGAGGTCTTGCTTCACGATAAGCCTCATAGAACGCAGGAGAAAAGCCTCCGAAAAGCTCTGTCATAGCAAGATCAACTTCGGCGTGGCCTATGTAACAGGCGGGATCAATAAGCATTGCTTTTCCTTCAGGGCCGCACATTACGTTTCCGTTCCAAAGATCTCCATGAACTAAGCTTGGTTTTTCTGGTTCAACAAGGAAGTCCTCCAGATGGTCTAAGAGCTTTGTGTTTGCGTCGCGATCACGTGAATTAAAATATGAGTCGGCGGCTTTGAATTGAGGTGCAAGTCTGCTGTCGCGGAAAAATGAAATCCAGCTTTCGCATGGGGTATTTTTTTGTGGACGTGCACCAACAAAGTTATCCTGGAAAAATCCGAAGGTTGGTTCTGGAGTTGGAGCATCGTGCATAGCGGCAAGGTTGCGTCCAAGCTCTTCCCAGTAGTCTACGCGCTTTTTTCCACTTTCAATATATTTCAAAAGCAAAAAGCTATAGCCTACATTCTCACCATCGTCTGTTCCCGTGCAAAGGATTTCTGGTGTTCCAATTGCTTTTGTGTTTGCTATTGCGGTAAGACCAGCGGCTTCGGCTGTAAAGAATGCAGCATTTTGTTTTGCGTTGGCTTTCATAAAAATACGTTTACCATTATTCAGGGTAAGTGCGTATGCCTTGTTTATGTCGCCGCCAGAAACTCTATCTGTCTGTGCAATTGCAACAGAAGTTCCAAAAAGATCAACCAGTGCCTGTGCCAATGAATTGTAGTTCGGAGGAAGCGTAATATTCATGAATCTATAATAGAGCGAAAAAGATTTGGTGTCGACCCCTTCGACAGATTCAAGGTACACAAAATAAATATGACATTGCATTGTCATATTTAAATGCTATAATGTTCTTATGCAAATAGATCAGCTGTTTGAATTTGTTTATGTTCTCATTGATAAAAAACAGGTAACTGCAAAAGAAATGGCAGAACGCTTTGGAGTTTCTACACGTACAATTTACCGATGGGTTGATGCACTTTCTGTTTCGGGAGTTCCTATTTATTCACAAAATGGTCGTGGTGGCGGAATTGCAATTTCGGAGCAATATGCCCTCGACACAAAAGTTCTTTCCGAAGAAGAGCGACTTGCAATTGTTTCAAGTGTAAAAGCTCTGAACAGCCTTAGCGGAAATCCTGCTTCTGTTGTAAATGCAAATATAAAGGCGGCTGAAAAAATCTCTGGACTTGTAGAAAAGGATACTGACTGGCTCGAGGTTGATTTTGCACCATGGAGCCCTGAAGGCAGCAGTGTGCGTCAGATTTTTGGAAAGCTTCGTGACTGCATCTTAGAAAAACGACAGGTTATCTTTGATTATTATTCTGGCAATGGAAACATGGAGCGGCGTACTGTTCATCCGTGGAAGCTGATTTACAAGGGACAAGCGTGGTATTTACAGGGCTGGTGTACAACCCGTAAAGCTGAACGATTCTTCAAGCTTACCCGTATGCAGAATCTTGAAACGACAAGCCGTACTGCAAATATCACACGCCTTACTGCAAAGGAATTTGAAGATAAAAATAAATCTAGTGCCGCTCATCACATCCCTGAATATAAGCCAAAGCTTTTGACAATCAAGGCAAAGGTCTTTCCACAAAAAATCTCTTACCTGCTTGATACTTTTATCTGCTCTGAGGTTATTCCTCACAAGGATGGCAGCATTACAGTTACCTTCAGCGTACCCGATGAAGAATGGATTTTTGAAGTTCTTTTAGGCTTTGGACCGAACATAAAAATTCTTTCGCCAAAGCCTGTGCGCGAAAAAGTTCTTCAACTTGCAAAAGCTTTTATAAAAGTAAATCAATAGCTCTGAGCATTTGCAAGTCCTGACTAGCTGATGGATTCAAAATCAGATTTTCTGTTGCAGGAATTATACCTTTTCCTTCCGGGATATTTCCATCAGGCTCGCAAACCTTTTGAACAGAAACAGAATACTTCCAGCCATTTACCATTGCACGTTCAAGTGAAAGTGAAAAAACTCCGCATGTATGATTTCCAACCTGAATCACATGAGGCTGCGATTTCATTGCCATTGTAAATTCTTCACCGGCACTCATTGTCTGTGCATTCGTCAAAAGAATTACAGGCTTTGTATATTGCCAGCTTCCGTTCTTTTTGATTTCAAGTTCAACGCCTGGTCCAAAATCATTTTTGTTTTTTCCGTTTTTTGTTTGTGAAATTGCATACACTTTATTCTCTGCACAAAAACGACCGGAAATGCGCGAAACGTTTCCTGTAAGACCTCCACGATTTCCTCTTACATCCAGAATCATACAGCGGGTATCTTTTAATTCCTTCAGAGCAATATCAATTTCTTCGGCCCAATCCTGCTTTTGATTAATACCAGTTTGGCCACTCGAAAAACCAGCGATATGAATATAACCAATCGTGCTGTCTGATTTTAAAGTTCCGTAAGTTATGATTTTGTTTCCACATTTTTTTGGATTTTCAATAAACTGATTGCAAACTTCTTCAAGAGAAAAATTATCGGGAATAACATTATCTTCACCAGAGTTCAAACTGCCCAAAGGAGTTTTTACATATACGTGCGCATCCTGCAGAGGATACAAAAGCTTTTTCAAAACTTCTAAATATTCTTTGTCTGTCATGTCATCAGAAATAAGAGGACGACACTTTTCATACTGCTCATCCCAGTCTACCCCACGCACCTCAAATAATGCATAAGTCTCCTTGTAATCCTTCCATAAGGAATCAAACATTTGTGTATAGCTAAGAGCGGGAGTTTCGCCATAAAAGAAAGAACACGCCTGTAATGGAATAAGAAAAATCAACCAGAAAATGATTAGAAATACAAAATTAATTTTTTTCATATATAATCTCCTATAAAGTAAACTTAAAAATTGATTGAAAGCATCGTTTTAATACTGCCGTCCAGATAATACAAAGGTCGTTCCTTTGGAACAGCAATTCTTGAATACTCGAAGCTAAGTCCAAGCCCTGTTGAAATTTTTTGTGAGGCCTTGAGCTTATATTCAAAATCCAAAAGGATGCTCTGATAATTGTGAAGGCTTAAGAAATTTCCGAGCGTGAAAATTTTCATAAAATCCTCTTCGGCATATTTCATCAGCTGAGCATCACAACCTGCAAAAGGTGGTCGCACTCCATAACCTAGCAGAGGCAAAGAACCTGTAAGGTAAAATGTGTTTCTGTCATCCAGTGCATATTTTAAAACTGATGTTGGTCCAACAGAAATTAGACCTGTAATTGACGGATAATGCTCAAACTGAAGATATGCATTGCACGAAAAGTTTCCACCAACATATAATTCGAATTTTCCGTTTTGATAAATATCATAGGCAGCATCATATTGAAATCTGATTCTATGAAATGCCAGATTGCTTTGAAAGCCTGCATAATATGATTCTCCAGAAATTGGATCGTAGTTTTTGTAAACCAGCGCGGTTTGTGTCATAGCAGAATTAGGATTAGAAAAATAGTAATCGGCAGTAATTTTATGAAGAAGATTTCCCGAAAAGATTTTTGTATCAAGCTGGAAACGTGGCGTTACTATTGCCTCTGAAATGTTTGCGAAGGTAGTTTCTTTATAACAACCGAATGTCCAGTTTATTGAAAAAGAAAGCTCAACCTGAGTTTTCTTTTCTTCCGCAAAAATTGAAGTTGTAATCAAAACAAGGCCAATAATTGCAGAAATGAGTTTTTTGATTTTCATTTGTGTCCCCCTGAAAGTTTCTAGTATAAGATTACTACCGGGAGACTTATAAAGATATTAGGGGATGTACTGAATTTTCAGGAAATGTAAAAATCAGGGTAAACCCTTAGTCATTTTGAAGGCGCGAAAAAAGCTCCAGACGATTTTTAACCCCAACCTTTCTGTAAATATTTGCGAGATGAGTTTCGATTGTTTTTTCACTTACAAACAGTGCCTGGGCAAGCTCTTTGTTTGATTTTCCGTTTAGCAGTTCAACAATAATTTCCTGCTCTCGTTTTGTAATTGAAAAGTTTTTAATGAAATCTTCCTTCAGCGTTTTTTCTGTTTTTGAAATTGGCGAAGAAAAATAGAAATGATAGAAAACATGGAAAACCAAAAGTGAAATTGAAATGATAAAAATAAATGGTACGCTATCTAGAATAAATGAAAGTACAAGATTTAATAATGCAAGAATGAGGATAATCCATTTTTCTTTTCGGAATACGCCTGTATCGATTCGTTTGAAAAAGATGATGCTTATGAGCAATGAAAAAGCAGTTGGGAGCCACAAACCTAAAAGGTTCAGGACAAATGCTGTTCGCTCGATTGCTGGTATAAAAATGAGGGTAATTGCAAATGCAAAAATGACAGCCGAATAACAGCAGATGATTTTTCTGATTGTTGCGGAACTGCTTATATGAATTAAATCGAAAGTAAAATTGATAATGCCAAAAGAAAAGAACAATGAAAGGAATGCTCCAAAAACACAGATAGAAATGCGACCTGTAAGCGGGCTGTGAATTAAAGCATAAAAATTATTTGTGCTTATCATAAAAAAGGAAAAGAGAATTAGAAGGACATCAAGAAAAAAGAATTTTTTATATCTGAGGAAAAATAAGAATGAAATTAGAACTGCCGCAAAAGAAAAAATGCAGGCTAAAAATAAAATAATTTCTTCCAGAATCATAATGCTCCTTTTAAGATATTATATCATAAAAGGAGCAAAATAAGAATTATTGCTTTGTTAGTTTGTAGCGTGTTGTGCTAAGACTTGTATTACCTAAAAGATTTGTCTTCGATTTTATGACAATATTCATTTTAGTTCTATTTAGATTTGCATAAACATTGCATTCTACTTTTACCCCAGTATCTCCTAAATTAATATTTACATCAGAACCCCAGTATGCTTTTACCTTTGCTTCTGTAAATTCTTCATCAACATCTGTAACAACAGGATCGTTATCATCAACTGTTATAGATTTAGTTCCTGTCCAACGACCATCAACCCAAGAGGCCTTAATATCATCATAACCAAGTTCAGTCATTCCTGCTTCTGGTGTACAAGAAGCAAACAATAAGATTACAGCTGCAAACAATGAGAAAAATAATACGTTTCTTTTCATGATTAATATCTCCTTATTTTTTTGTTTGTTTGGTAAACTATTATTATTCTATTTGAAAAACTTTCACTTGTAAATATTTTTTTAAATATGACATTCAGTTGTCATATTTAAAGTGTATAATAAAAGCATGAAAAACAAAAACGAATTGCTGCAAAACATTCAGAAGATTCACACTACTCCAATGGGAATGGACCGCATTAAGAGAAATCTTGGACTTGATGAAGATGTTAGCGATGTAGTTGAGTTCTGTAGAAATGCAATTATACGAGATGATTGCCAGATAACCCGTCAAGGAAAAAACTGGTATTGTAAAATTGGTGGTATAATTATAACTGTGAATGCTTATAGTTATACGATTATTACTGCGCATAAGGTGTAACATGAAAACCAGACCAAACTTTGACGACATAAAATCCTTCGAAGAATTCTCAAAATATTACTGGTATCGCGAGGAGCTGCAGCAAATCTGTAAGTCTCATGGAATTGACGCAAGTGGAATGAAAGCTGAATTGAATTACAATATCGAACAGTTTTTTAAGGGAAATATAATTAAACCAAAAATTCCGCAGAAAAAAGTGGCTGCCAAAAAAACACAAATACCGCTCACTTTGAAAACTGGTTTGATAGAATGCGGCTTTACTTTTGGCCCGCGTTTTCGTGAGTTTTTCGCAGAACAAACCGGAATCACAAATTTTAAGTTCAACGTGGACATGGTAGCCACGGCCCGAAAAGTCAAAGAGAATCATGATACAAATTTTACACTCGGTGATTTGCTGGATATTTACTACGGTAAAAAATCTTATGCAAAATACGATAAGGTTTCCCTTCAGTGGAACAAATTTGTCCACGACTTTTGCGCTGATCCTGCAACAGCAAACATACCGGACAAACTAAAAACTGCGGCAGCCCTATGGAAGCAAGTTCGTGAATCGACAAGAGAAAAAATCTATACACATGAATTATTGGAGAACAACAATGGCATTTGATTACAAAAAGGAATACAAAGATTTTTATCTTCCGCCAGCTAAGCCTAAAATTGTTACTGTTCCAAAAATGCAGTTTACAGCGGTTTGTGGTAAAGGGAATCCAAACGAAGAAGCAGGTGAATACAAATCAGCGCTTGAACTTCTTTATGGCATTTCATATACAATCAAAATGAGCAAAATGGGTGACCACAGAATTGATGGATATTTTGATTATGTTGTTCCACCGCTTGAAGGCTTCTGGTGGCAGGAAAAAGAAGGTAAGAAAATACCAGGAATTGATTATTCAAACAAAGATGAATTTCAATGGATTTCTTTAATCCGGCTACCGGACTTTGTCAGCAAAAAAGATTTTGACTGGGCAAAAGAAACAGTGCAAAAGAAAAAAGGTCTGGACCCTTCACGTGCAGAATTGCTGACCATTACCGAGGGACTTTGCGTACAGATAATACACATTGGTTCTTACGACAACGAACCAGCTACAATAAAACTCATGGATGATTTTGCGGCAGAGCAAGGCTATATGCTAGACTTTTCTGAAACCAGAAATCATCATGAAATATATTTGAGTGATCCTAGAAAGGTTGCACCCGAGAAATTGCGAACAG
>JAEEGL015684772.1_pt1 | contig 26896 bp, 20 predicted proteins | sample 9134231 | NCBI WGS metagenome assembly JAEEGL01 (sample SAMN16246548, study PRJNA631951) | gut metagenome | biome: gut microbiome; feature: rumen; material: fiber-attached | host: Bos | place: Iran: Karaj | collected 2018-10 | reverse complement strand
TAGTGTTCTTAATCAACGACATATAACCTGATTTGCCAGAAGCAATCAAGTTCGCTGCATTGAAACCAAGAGAGTAGCAGTAGTCAGCATCCAAGTTCGACGGAGCTGCGCAACGGCCTTCGTAACCGAAGAAGTGGCCAAGACCAGAGAATTTGCCTACATATTTGCCTTCGGCTTTCATTTTGGCAAGTTTCGTGCGAACCATTTCAATAAGCAATTTTTCTGTTTCAATCAACGAAACTTGAACGTTTCCGTGAGGGTCGCGTTCCAAAGTCAATTGTTTTGCAATTGCTTCAGGAAGACTTTCATATACCGATTTGCTGTTAGCAGAAAGTTTTGAAACGGCAACCTTCACGTCTGATTCAACAGCCAAAAGGTCGTTCAATTCTTTAATCAAGACTTTCATTTCTGGAATGAACTCAATCAAACCTTCAGGAATCAAAACAACACCGAAGTTGTTTCCTTGTGCGGCACGGGCAGCAACAGTGTTTGCAATGTTTTCAACGATGCTTGCCAATGTCATTTTCTTTGCTTCAACTTCTTCTGAAATGATACAGATGTTTGGTTGTGTCTGCAAACCGCATTCCAAAGCGATGTGAGAAGCGGAACGTCCCATCAATTTGATGAAGTGCCAGTATTTCTTTGCAGAATTGGCATCACGCATAATGTTACCGATAACTTCTGAATATACTTTACAAGCTGTGTCGAAACCGAAAGATGTTTCGATTTGGTCGTTTTTCAAGTCGCCGTCGATTGTTTTTGGACAACCGATTACTTGAATGCCGCATTTCTTTTGCAAGTAATATTCTGCAAGTACGCAGGCATTTGTGTTGGAATCGTCACCACCGATAATTACCAATGCCTTGATACCCAATTTGTTGCAGATTTCGATTCCAGAGTCGAATTGTGAAGTTTCTTCCAATTTCGTACGACCTGAACCAATGATGTCGAATCCACCTGTGTTACGATATGCATCGATAATGTCAGATGTCAATTCAATATATTTATGGTCAATCAATCCGCTTGGACCGCCCAAGAAACCATATAATTTAGCGTTTTTGTTCATTGATTTGATTCCGTCGAACAAACCAGAAATCACGTTGTGACCGCCAGGGGCCTGACCACCTGAAAGAATCACACCTACGTTGAAATCGCCCATAGACAATTTTGAAGCAGCTTCTTCAAACGTTACGATAGGCATTCCGTACGTGTTAGGGAACAATTTTTTGATTTCGTCTTGGTCAGCAACAGATTGAGTTGCTTTACCTTCTTTAAGAACTACGCCACCTTTGAATGCCTTTGGCAATTTAGGTTGATACGCAGCCCTTGCTTTTTGTAATGCACTAATAGCCATGTATTTATGTTTTTAAATGATACAATAAATTGACAATGGCGAAGATAAGAAATTTATTCCAATAAATTCCTTTATACAATATAATAATGTAATTGTTTATGAAAGAACTTCGATTCTTTCAAACTGCGCAAGTCTGTTTTGAACGGAATAGCCACGTTTGGGTGTGAAATTGATTTCTCCGTTCGATTCCAAAAATTTCACCACGTTGTTGAAACCCAACATCGAAGCGTTCAGGATTCCCGCTCTCGTAATATACACGTCGTTTACCGTCGTGCCGACATATTTGGCGATAATATCCTTTAAATAAACCGTTTCCATGCGGTGCATATACCAACGAATGAATCGTTCTTGGTCTTCGGGAGGAAACGTTTCTAAATCGAAATGATAACGGGCGTGACCTTTTGACGTGTAGACCGTATCGAATGAATCGTAGATTGCCTGCACCTGTTCTTCGCTGTAGCCGAATTCGAGTAGGGCGGCCTTGCTTGCCTGATATTTTCCTACCGTTCTTGTCTTGTTTGCAACATCGTAGTTTTGGCGTGACTCAATGTGGGCGATTTTGGTATATAAATCTTGATAATTTATGTATTCCAATTCAATGTCCACAGCTTCTTCTACATTGTCAATTTCGAAACTCTTTTCGGGTAAGACTACTGGAATGCCAAGTAGAATAAGAAGTAGGCCTATTGCCGCTGTGTTTTTTATAGTACTGATACTGAACATATTACGTATATCTCTCCTTTAAAAACGGGGCAAAGGTAATTTTTTTTTAATAAAAACAAAGTGTGTAATGAAAATTTTATATATTTACTCTTTTTTACCCGACGAATTTTTGTCGGGCTTCAATCCTTTAATTTTGCAATAAAAAAGGCGGCCTTGATAGACCGCCTCATGTTTATAAGCTGTTGATATATAATTATTTCTTCTTATTTTTCTTAGCCTGTTTTTTGTCGCTTGTAGGTGCTTCCACTTCTTCTGTTATAGCCTCTTCTGTAGAGACATTTCCTTTCTTAATTTCAAGTAGTTGAATTTCGAAAATAAGGGTAGAGCATGGTTTGATTACCGAACCAGCACCTCGCATGCCGTATCCTAAATCTGACGGAATGTAGGCTATATATGTCGAGCCCACCGTCATCCTCTCAAGAACTTGAGAGAATCCTGGAATCACGCCGTTTACAGGGAATGTTGCTGGTTCTCCGCGGTCTATCGATGAATCAAATACAGTTCCGTCAATAAGTGAACCTTTGTAATGCACAACAACTTGGTCGTTGTTTGTCGGAGTTTCTTTGCCGTCGCCTTTTTTTACTATTTTATATTGTAGACCGTTTTCTAATGTCACGACATCTTTGTTTTTCTTGTTTTCCAGAAGCCAGTCGGAATTTTTCAGACATTGTTCCTGCATATCAGCTTCTTCATTTTGTTGTATTTTCTTAAAATACTTTTCGGCTATAGAGTGTAATTGGTCTGTTGGTATGCTCATTTTTTCTTTTTTCATCATGTCTGAAAATCCTTTTATAAACATATCTTGTGAAAGACCCATACTACTAATCTCGTCGGCCATGTTTGTCGCAATTATGCAACCGATTGCGTACGAAGCACTATCAAGTTCGTTTGAAAGATTTTTTTGTGCAAAAATGTTTGTCGTCAGAAGGACGGAAAGTAGGATTGTTGTAATTCGTTTCATTTTATAATGTATTTATTGTAATTGTCCGAACCAAATATAGGGAATATTGTTGGGAATTTGAATCTCGTGGTCGAAAATTCCGAAAACGGTCGCGCCGCTTCCACTCATCGATGCGTAGAGTGCTCCCAAATCGTAGAGTACATCTTTACATTCTTTTATTTCTGGATGCAATGCAAAAATCGATTTTTCAAAGTCATTTGAAATACTGTTTTTCCAGTCTGAAATGTCGCTCGAAAAATCTTCAATGAGTTTTTTCTCTCTTTTGAATGGCGTCACGCCTCGATATGCCTCGGCGGTGCTGACGGCAACATCAGGCTTTGCAAGCAAAATCCAATAGTCTTTCAGCGAAAGATTTGTCGGTGAAAAAATTTCGCCACGTCCTTCGGCAAAGACTGGTGTGTTATTTATGAAAAATGGGCAGTCGCTGCCGAGTTCCAAAGCCATTTTTTCTAATTCATTTTTTGATGCTCCGACAGAAAAATATTCATTCAACGCTGAAAGAAAAAATGCTGCATCGGCGGAGCCGCCGCCAAGCCCGCCTCCGAAAGGAATTTTCTTTAAAAGAATTATGTGTACGGGCGGAATGTCGTAGTGCGATTTGAAAACATTCCATGCTTTTACACAAAGGTTTTTTTCGGGCGGCGTGTCAATCTGAATGCCTGCATTTTCAAATACAAGTTTATCCGATTCAAAAAATTCAAGGCAATCAAATAGGCCGTGAATAGGGTAGAACACGGTTTCAATGTTGTGAAATCCGTCAGATCGTTTTTCGGTTACGCGAAGTCCGATATTTATTTTAGCATTCGGAAAGCAAATCATCTTTCAGTTATTTGTTTCCTAAACTTCGGTTATACATTTTTGTCACGTCTTCTTTCAGTTTTTTCAATTCCGAAGGAATGAGATACATCATGTGTCCGCCGTCGTAATACGAAAATGTGATTTTATTCCGCAGATTTGCTGGAAGATTCATGTGATTGATGGCGTAGGATGTTCCAAAATAGCTTGTAGCCAAGTCGTAACGGCCGCTTGCCACAAGAATTTCCATGTTGGGATTGACGAACATGGAATAGCGGAGTTCGGGAAGCACATTCAAGTATTTCCCGTCGGCATATTTCCATGGACGAACGTCGCCAATCAAATAAAATCTGTCGTCAATAGGATAATTAAGTTCGTTGCGTACGTAGTCGTTGAATGCGGCACTTACAGCACCGGCAATTTCAGTGTAACTTGGATCTTCGTAGGCATAATCTCTGCCGTTGTTCGGGTCGGGCATGGTCAGACGACCATCATAGCGGCCGATGAGAAGATTTTGTTTATCCAACAAAAATTTACGGAATTGCCACGTTGGAATTTTCAAATCGTGGTCGAGAATGACATCTGCGTTGATGCCAATCATGGATTCCATTTGTTTTGCAATGGCGAACTTTTCATTGATTGACAGCAAATCGCCTTTCATCAAAGCAAGTGCATATTCGTTCATTGCAAATTCTTCCACATCTTCGACAAATTCATCGGTAGATTTTTCAGGATTTATAATTTCGTGATAAACAGCGAGTTCTGCATATACGGGAAGATTACAAACGTATGGAAGAAGTGTGTTTGTTTCGTATTCGCGTAGTGTTTCAAAATCCAATGCACACGAAATCAGCGAGATTCCGTTGAAATACATTTGATATTTGTCTGTGAGATAGTCAACGACGCCGCAGGCACGTGTGGTTCCATAGCTTTCACCTGCAAGAAATTTCGGAGAACCCCAGCGTTTGTTTTGGCTTGTCCATTGGTTGATAAAGTCTCCTGTGGTTTTTATGTCGTTTTCGTAACCGTAGAATTTGTCTGTTTTTTCTTCGCCAATCGGTTTGCTGAAGCCGCATCCTACAGGGTCGATGAATACCAAATCGGTAATGTCGAGCCAACATTGGTCGTTGTTTACGAGGTTGAACGTTTTGGGTGGTAATTCAGTTTTCCCGTATTCCGTCGTGCTGACTTTCATCGGTCCAATTGCACCCATGTGCAGCCATGCCGACGATGAACCAGGACCGCCGTTGAATACAAATGTTATAGGTCTTTTTCTCACATCGCTTACGTCATTTTTTGTGTAAGCCACAAAGAAAATGTCGGCAACGGCTTTCCCTGTGTTGTCTTTAAGGGCGAAGAACCCCGTCGTTGCTTCGTAGTTAATGTTTTTCCCGTTGACTGATACGTGACCTGTTGTTTTTACCACTCGGTTAGTGTCTTGCGCATGCGAAAATGCCCACATGCCGATTAAAAGTATTGACGTAATTAGTTTTTTCATTCTGTAAATTTTAAAGCCTCCAAAGATATTAAATATTGTGATTTAAAGGCTAATTTTTTGTTGAAACGTGCTCCGCGATGTTTTTATTATAATAATGTATGTGCCTTTAGAAGTCAGTTGCAAAGGTGTGTTTTCTGTTTTTTGAATGATTTTCCCTGTTAAGTCTGTCAAAATGAGCGAATAAGGAGGTTGTATTGTTGTGGAAATTTCTGTTCCTGTAATCGAAATAAGGTGGTTATTGTCGGATGTACAGAGAATCTCGGAATAATCTACCGTATTATTTTTGTCGATTTGCATCAATCGGTAGTAAGATAGGGCAGTTGGTGACGGAGAATAATCGGTAAACGAGTATGTGTGTGATGTTTGGAATGGAATTTCGGCGAGTGTAAAAAAGTGTATTCCGTCGAATGATTTTTCAAGATAGAAGGTGTCGCTATTTGTTGATTTCCAATTGATTATTTTTATGCCGTTTTTGTTTCCTATGTAAAAGTATTCCAATGAAATGGGTAACAAAATAAGTTTGTTTGCAATGGCAAAATAACCATTTAACGCGTGGGTTGTCGTTATTTTCTCGTATTCGGGCGAAAAACTGTCTTGTATTGCCCACGAGGTACCATCGGAATGGTAGACGGAACAATCTTCAGAATTAAATTCTGGAAGTTGCTTGCTTGAATCCCATTCAAATGTAATTTCTGCTTTTTCAATTGACGATGAGAAATTCCATGTGTTTTCCACAAATTCGTAAATTATGTGTTTGTCTGTTGCGAGACCAGTCTCTGTAACAAACGGAAGTATGCTGCCAATGTAAAAGTCGGTGTGGTTTTCGTCCAAATTAGTTATGGTAATGCCAGCGTAGGTTTGTTCACTGGTGAAAAGAGGTAACCAAAGTGATTCGTTGGTCGGCAGTTCTGGGATAAAAATGTGTCCTTCGTTTGGAATCAAACCTCGGTCTCGTTTAATTTTAGTTACTTCTAAATTGTTGAAAGTGAGGTTGTAAGTCTTGCAATTAAGAAAACAATTTTGCGTGATTATCAGCTTGTTTTTTATGACACAGTCTTGTTTTAATTGTATTTGTGAATTTCTTTTTTTTGAGAGAATGAGATTGTAACATTCGTTTGTGTTGAGACTTTGAATACCGTCTCGGGTATATTCCAACGTGTTCCCTAAAGCCGAGGCAATGATTTTGGGAGTGTCGCTTGCGTTTATAATAGTGTATGCGTTTTCAGCTTGAATAAGTGTGCCTGTACCTGAAAAGTCATCAATGGAAATTTTGTCGTATGTCGTGTATGAAGCGTTTCCTTCCAATTTTAATCGTTTGAATGCAATATCTCCTTGAATAGAATTGTCTGTTCCGCAAACAACGAGATTAAGACCTGTACAAGTTTCGTTTGCGTTGTTGACGAGATCTCCGTGTAGTTTTATATTTTCGTTGTCGGAGTTTATGAATGTTCCGTTGATTATGCAATTGTTATAAATTTCTTTTACCCCGAGTTTTCCAGTAAATTCAAGCGTGTCGTTGATTATGAGGTCGTTGCATTCAACGTAAGCCGATTCGATTCTTGTGTAATCGTCTACAAAAATAGTTGGTGCCGATACGTAGGAAATGTGGAGCGAGTCGGTTTTAGGAAAAGAACAGTTCTTTAGTATCAATTTTTCTAAAATTGCCAGAGAATCCTTTTTCGTGCAGGAAATTGTGCAGTTTTCGAGAATGCAGACTTTTGCTGTGATTATGCCGTCGGAAAGTTCTGAATCTGAGATTTTTAATGTGTCGCTAACGGAAATGGAGATTTTTTTTGATACCCTGGCATTACGGATAATTAAATTTTGTTCGGAGAGATTTTCGTCTAATGTGACATTCTCCACAGTTCTAAATGGCTCTGTTTGAGCGTTTGAATAAACAAAAGACAACCCGAAAAGGATTGCAGTAAACATATATTTCATGTCGGTTATATTTGGTATGGCAAATATATTAAAGCGAATGAAAAGAAAATGCCTGAGTGGAGAAATTTTTAGTTTTTTTTGATTATTTGTTCGACAAACTGCTTATTTCGTGGCATCGTTTGTCTGCTATACGAAAATTCTCTCCCTATGGGTGAAAAATAAAATTTGATTTTTCTTGAAATTCACCCCAAATGACAAAAAATAGCCCCGAATAATCCGTCTTCTTCCAGAAAAAATATGCCGTGTTTCCCTTTTGTTTAGGATAGGAGTGGGTTATCCATAATTTTGTCGACGATAAATCGAACAGCGGCGGTGCTGTTGTTCACATGTCAAACTAAAAACAATATAAATGAAAAAACAGTTTTTAATTTTTGCACTTGCAATGGGAAGCGTACAAGTCTTTGCTGGTGGTGTTATAACAAACACAAATCAAAGTACGCAATTTGTTAGAACGGTATCGCGTAATGCATCACTCGACGATGATGCTGTTTACTTTAACCCTGCGGCAACGGCACAGTTTTCCGAAGGGTTGCATTTGTCGTATAGTCATCAGGTTTGTATTCAGAAACGTACAACGACAGATGATTTTCCGACATTGAACAATCATGAATACGAAGGAAATGTGTTTGTTCCTGCATTTCCAAATTTATATGCAACGTGGAAGAAAAATAACCTTGCGTTGTTTTTCGGCTTCGGACCTGTCGGCGGAGGTGGTAGCGCTGAATATGAAAAAGGTCTTGCTTCGTTTGAAAGACAAATTTCTATGATGCCAGGAATGATAACATCTATGGGTTCTTCAATGGGATTGTCCGCGTCTGCTTACGATGTAAATATCAATTTTACAGGTACTTCTATTTTATACGGCGGTCGTATCGGTGGAGCATATTCGTTTCTCGATGATAAATTGGCTGTAAGTTTAGGTGTTGCTGCAATTTATCAGAAAAATGCATACAAAGGTTCAATTAAAGACATTCAACTAAATCCGACTTGCGCGTTGTTGGGCATGAATGGCGACATGATGCCTGCAACGACGTTCTTTACGACACTTTCTACTGCATTGGCAAGTCTCAATCCGACAATGGCTGCGACTGCCGCTGCATACGCAGGCGCTGTTGCCGATAAAGAAGTTGATGCCGTCCAAACAGGTTTCGGTCTTGCTCCGATTGTCGGCTTTAATTTTAAACCAGACGACAGATTGAATATTGGTATTAAATACGAAGGTCGGACAAAAATGGAATTGACAAACGATACGAAGAAAGACGATACAGGAATGTTTACCGACGATTCAACGTTTAGAAAAGATATTCCTGCGATTGTTTCATTAGGTATTGGTGGTAATTTTACCGATAAATTCAGAGGTTCGTTCTCGTACACCTATTACTTTGACAAAAATGCAGATTGGGGAGGTCGTGAGGAACAGATGGATAAGAACACGATGGACGTGGCTGGTAGCTTGGAATACGATGTAATTCCATTGCTTACGTTGAGTGCTGGTTATTCTCGTAGTATTTCGGGTACAAGCGAAGAATTTCAAACAGATATGGATTATGCTTTGAGCTCCAATGCTTTTGGTATGGGTGGTAGATTGAATCTGTCCGAAAAACTAAAAGTTGATTTCGGATTTATGTACGTGGCATACGATAAAGTTGAAAAGTCATCGACATTTAACAACGTATCGCATACAGAATCATTCGACAGAACAAATAAATCGTTCTCGTTGGGCGTAAGTTATGCGTTCTAAGGTTTCTATTTTCTTAAATAATTTTCTTTGGGAGCCACATATTTTGTGGCTCTTTTTTTCGATTTTGCTCGAAGATAAGGTATGCAAATTTGGCGAAACTTTTTGAACTTTATTCTTTTTTGTGCCACATAAGTTGTGCACCGTTCACATAGACTATTTTTTGATTGTCAAGTAGGAATTTTATGACGTTTCGAATTTGTTGTTCGTCTTTTACTGAAATTTTTTGAAGAATTTCGTGTATGCTTGCAGGTTGTTCTCCAATTATTTTTTTTAGATCTTCAACTATGTAGTCAAATGTTAATGTGCTGACGTTCACTTCGTTTCTATCAATGCACACATCGCATTTTCCGCAACGAGCATCGGTCTTTTCTCCAAAATATTCTAACAGTTGGTTGCTTCGGCATTTTTTTGTCGTTACATACTGAATTACTGCTTTGATTCTTGTCCGAAGCCGCTCTTTTTGTTCTGCAATGCGCTTTTCGTTGAATCGAAGGTCGCTCTCTTGTTCTCTGTCTTGATTAAAGGAAATTGCAGGACATTTACGTGCAGGAAAATACTCTATAATTCCGTATGTCTGAAGACCTTGCAAGTATTTTTTTATCAATTCAGGGGCACATTGAGCTCTTCGGGCAAGATTCCCTTCGTGAATTGGCGTTAAATCCGACAGCAATCCGCTGTATGTACGCAGTAGAAATTTAATGAAAGTATCGTATTCGTTATGTTCAACTTGAAATTTGTAAAGATTTGTCCGGTCTTCGATGAAACGTACACGCGACATTGTTTCTTCATCGTCGTTGAGTGTGATTAAACCTTCGTCTTCGAGAATCTTTATGCTGTTGATTACGTCAATGGCGTTCAACTCATATTTTTTGCAAAATTCCGATAAGATGAAATCGTGCGTGTAGCCTTCGCCTTCGTTTACAGGGACGGAACAATAATCGCACAATCGATTGTACATTTTTCGCACCAAGTCAAGAGGAGGAAATTTCTTTTCAAAATTGTCTTTTAATTTTTGAATATCTCCTTGATTGTAAAATAGATACGCTTGTGCTTCTTTTTCATCTCTACCAGCACGACCTGCTTCTTGAAAATATGCCTCGAGCGATTCGGGAATGTGAAGATGTATTACGAAACGCACGTTTGGTTTGTCGATGCCCATTCCGAACGCATTTGTCGCCACCATGATTTTGTTCGGGTGGCGCATCCACAGTTCTTGTTTTTGCGTGCGTGTTTCGGTGTCGAGTCCGCCGTGATAGAAATCGGCAGGAAATCCATTCTGTTGCAGAACGTACGCAATTTCTTTTGTTTCCTTTCTTGTTCCTACGTACACAATGCCAGTACCTTTGCTTTTTTCGCAGATTTGTAGCAGCGCACCGATTTTGTCGTTTTTCTCATACACGTTGTAGGTGAGGTTTCGTCTTTCGAAACTTTTGGAGAAAACATTTTTTTCTTTAAAGTGAAGTTTCTCCTGAATGTCGTCTACCACTTCGGGGGTTGCTGTTGCTGTAAGAGCCAGAATAGGAACTTTGGGTACATATTGACGAATAGAGGCAATGTTGAGGTACGCAGGTCGAAAATCATATCCCCATTGAGAAATGCAATGCGATTCGTCAACTGCAATTAGGTTGATTTTCAGTTGGATGAGTTTGTTTATAAAACTCTCTGTCTGAAGCCGTTCGGGCGAAATGTAAAGAAATTTAAAATTCCCGTCTACGCAATTATCAAGTGTTCGAGTAATTTCGGAACTGCTCATGCCCGTGTAAATTGCCGCAGCTTTTATATTTCGTCGTCTAAGATTGTCGACTTGGTCTTTCATGAGTGCAATCAACGGCGTGATGACAATGCAAATCCCTTCTTTCGACAATGCCGTAACCTGAAATGTGATGGATTTTCCACCGCCGGTGGGCATGAGACCAAGCGTGTCTTTTCCCTGACAGACACTTTGAATAATCTCCTGCTGCAATGGCCTAAATGTGGGGTAGCCCCAATATTTTTGTAATATATTTTCGTATTCGGTCATTGGTAATAGGAATTTTTACAAAGGTACGTTTTCTTTTGTATTAAAATCTTACCTTTGTCAGCAAAGATATAAAAAAATGACGGAAAGTAGCGAAACGAAAGAATTTATCAATGTCGAAAAGATTTTGATGACAAAGGCTCCCCGCTTGTATAAGCGTCTTCCGCGTTTTGTGATAAACTATCTCATTCGTATTTTTCATCAAGATGAAATAAACTCCGATTTGCAGAAAATTTCAGATGAGGTTGGGGTTCCTAAATTTCATAAACAATTGGAAATAAGCAATATAAAAATCAATTATCACGGGAAAGAACTTGTACCTCCCGAAGGTCGTTTTATTTTTGCTTCGAACCATCCAATGGGCGGTCCCGAAGGAATAATGATTGTATCGGCTGTCGGTCGCATGTTCCCGAAAACAAAGTTGATGGTGAACGATTTATTGATGAACTTGCCTGATATTGAAGATGTTTTCATTCCGATAAACCGTTTTGGTCGCAACAAACACGATTATGTGGATATTTTGGATAGTAGTTTAAAGTCTGATTATCAATTGGTTATTTTCCCTGCTGGACTCGTTTCGCGGCGAATAAAAGGAAAAGTAGTCGATTTGTCGTGGAAAAAATCGTTTATCAGTTACGCAAAACGCTATCAGCGCGATGTGATACCCGTGTTTATTGATGGAAAAAACTCAAATTTCTTTTATCGGCTCGCAAATTGGCGTAAACGTTTGGGAATCAAGGTGAATATAGAGCAAATGTACCTTATAGACGAGTTCTATAAGCACAAAAATAAAGACATGTCAATATATTTTGGCAAACCAATTCCGTATCAATCGTTTACGAATGAAAAAAGCGATAAGGAGTGGGCCGAGTATGTGAAAGAAATAGTGTATTCATTGGAGGAAAAATAAATGGAAGCAGTTCGTGAACCTGTTGACAGAGAATTGATAATGAGTGAATTGACGGAGGAAAAACTTCTTCGTGTTTCTCATTTTGGTTCTAATAAAATATATGCTGTCAAAGGAACCGAAGCGCCGAATGTTATGCAAGAAATTGGGCGGTTGCGTGAACTCGCTTTTCGGAAATCTGGCGGCGGAACGGGCAAACGTGTCGATATAGATGAATTTGATGTTCATCCGTCGCATCCGTATGTGCAAATTGTGATTTGGAATCCCGAAAGTCAGCAGATTTTAGGCGGCTATCGCTATATTTTGTGCGAGGATGCAAAAAACGAACGTGGCGAATACGATTTGGCTACATCGGAACTTTTTAATTTTTCTGATAAATTTCGAAATGAGTTTATGCCACATACCATAGAACTCGGACGGTCATTTGTCTATCATGAGTCTTCGTTGGGTGCTTCGTCGCGGAAAAGCGTGTTTGTTTTAGATAATTTGTGGGAAGGAATTGGAGCCGTAATTGCTCTGAATCCGCAAGTAAAATATTTGTTCGGAAAGGTTACTATGTATTTGCAATACAATCGTTTAGCCCGTGATTATATTCTGTATTTTTTGAATAAACATTTTGCAGATACCGACAAATTGGTAACAACGCGAGAACCATTGACCTACGAACATCCCGAATGCGATATTGCACGTGTTTTCAACGGAGAAACTGTGCGTGACGATTACAAGATTTTGTTTTCGAAAGTTCGGGAATTAAACTGCAATATTCCGCCACTCATAAATTCATACATCAATTTGAGTGGTACTATGAAAGTTTTCGGTACATCGCTGAATTCTGGGTTTGGAGCTGTGGAAGAAACGGGTATTTTGGTGACAGTCAGCGATATAGAACATAATAAGTTAGAACGATATGTTTTGTCGTATCAATTATAAAATGTATGGACAGCGGAACGTTTTCTAACGAAATTCATGTAAATAGAAAAAAAGGCTGTAAAAAGCTGATTGTGCGAGTGAAACAGGACGGTCAAGTGTATGTAACCGCGCCGTGGCTATATCCTAAAGGACAAATTGAACGGTTTATTTTGCAGAACGCGGAATGGATTCGAACTCAGCAAAATAAAAGTGCGGCAAAACGAAAATATATTACCGAAAGTCGAACGCATTTTACTCATTTTCATTCACTTGAAATTGCAAAAGCTGCCGATGAATCGTTACGGATATTCGTGAAAGATGGTGTGATAAAAGCCATCGTGCCACATTCTCTTACGATTGAACGTCAGCAGATTCAAGATGCTCTTCGAAAAAGTATAGAATTAGTGTTGAAAAAGGAAGCTCAAACCTATCTTCCGCAACGTACAATGTTGTTGGCGAAAGAATACGGTTTTCAAGTTTCCGAAATAAAATTTTCGAGCGCTAAAACCCGGTGGGGCTGCTGTAATTCGCAAAAACGGATAATTTTCTCATATTTTCTAATGACGTTGCCGTTTCATTTGATAGATTATGTGATTCTTCACGAATTATGTCACACGATATACATGAATCACAGTAAAGAATTTTATGCATTACTTGACAGATGCTGTGGCGGAAAATCCAAACTGTATCGGGCAGAAATGAAGCAATGTGCAATAGATATTTTCCCAAAATTTGCAGAAGGAGAAGAATAAATGTAGATTATGTTTTAACTTTGTCCAGCAATTTTATAGGTGTAACAGAAATTTTATGAAACGAGTTATCACATACGGCACTTTCGACCTCTTGCATTATGGTCATATAAATCTTCTCAAAAGAGCTAAGGCATTGGGAGATTATTTAATTGTTGCACTTTCGACCGATGAATTTAATTGGAATCAGAAGCATAAGAAATGCTACTTTAATTATGAAAAGCGCAAGCAATTATTGGAAGCAATTCGATATGTTGATTTAGTTATTCCCGAAGAAAGTTGGGAACAAAAATCCACCGATGTTAAAGAATATCATATCGATACATTTGTAATCGGCAATGACTGGGAAGGAAAATTTGATTTTCTCAAAGAACAATGCGAAGTTGTTTATTTGGAAAGGACTCCAGAAATTTCAACTACAAAAATTAAAGAGGATATCAATAAAAAGTAATTATTTGCTGATGCCGACGAGTTTTAATACTCGTTCCGATGACTTGTTGTCGGTATATGTATTCGCCCACGAATTTACATTTTTCCGTTCTATTTTGTAATCGTCTTTCTCTGTAACGATGTCTGTTACAAATTGATAGAAGTCTTGTTTTGTTTTTATACGAAAGCCGGGTTTACATTCATCTTGATTTTTAACTGAAAAACCTCGTTGACTGGAATAATTTTCAATATCGTCTTCCGTAAATGCAATCGGACGATTTAACAATAGATAGTCAAAATAAATGGAGGAGTAGTCGGTAATCATTGCATCTGCTTGAGAACAAAGTAAATACAAATCCATTTCTCGTTTTGTGAATTCATCGTTGCTTAAAAGAATAAAATTTTCTAAATCGACAAGGTTGTAATTATCAATGTTTTGAACAGGATGCAGTTTTACAATTATTTTTACATTAAGTTGTTTAAGAAAATCGTTCAATTCTTTAAACTCATTCTCTTGAAAAATAGGCAAAATTTGATTTTGAGATGAGTCGTGCCCCATTTGCGAAGAATTTCTAAATGTTGGCAGCCACAAAATTAGTTTTTCATACTCACCAAGATTGTAATGAGATTGTTTGAAAAGTTTATCGTTTCTTGGTTGTCCGCAAACAAATATTTTTTCTTTCGGAAATGAAAACCATTGCGAGAGAACGTCGACAAAGAAATCGGAACTTGCAATAATATGAGTGAAAAACAATTTGTCTGACAAGTTTTTTTCAAGCATTTTTTTTGAGGCTGCTTTTAACGGAGAACCATGCCAAAGTTGCACAACATTCTGATTCTTTCCTGGTAAAATTGGAATTCTGCCAAAACAGTAAAAAACATTTCCTGCCGAAAAGTATTCCCAAAATCCCCACCATTTGTTTTTGAATGTTACATGCTGAAGTTGCATGCTCGTGAATTGTTTGTAATCATTTGTCGCACAGACAATCGTATATTTCTCATTTAGGTTGTTTTCAATGATGTAATCGAATAAAGCTTTTACATTGTCTCGGAATCCTAAGTCGCTGTAGAAGAGAATTTTATTAGGATTATGATTCGTCTTTTTGTTGAAAAACGAGCACAATGCAAATACCGTGGCATGAAAAAATCTAATTACAAATTGTTTCATTATCTGTGACAGGAATAATTAGAGGGACAAACATAACAAAAAAGTAAAGAATATTGTTAGGGAGAAAAAAACAATTTATGTTTCCTCGTTTTTAGTAGTCTAAATTTTCAATTGTCGGGAATTTGGTGTTTCTTTGCCTTGAATTTTAAACAATGGCACGAAAGAAGATCATAAAGAAATACATTATACGCCCCATTCGCAATGCGTTTGTGTATTTTTTTGCGAATTTTGCTTGTTGGGAACGCTTTTTCATTCCTCGTAAAGTTGCGTGTGCGTGGCATTTGCTTCTTGGGCGGATTGCTTATTTTTTTATGAGACCCATGCACAAAATCATAAAAAGCAATCTTACGCTTGCGTACGGCGATACATTTACTGATAAGGAGAAATACGAAATTGGTAAGCGGATTGTGTTGAATTTGGTCGGCACGTTTAACGATTATGCATATTATTCTCGAAAGAAAACTCGCGAGGAATTTCTTGAATTTTTCACAGTCGAAGGTGAGGAGCATCTTAAGGCTGCTGTAGAAAAAGGGAAAGGAGTTTTGTGTTTGATACCTCATACTTGCAGCTGGGAGTTTTCGGCAATCATGCCACCTGTTTTGGGGTATGAAACTTCGGCAGTAAGCAGTAAAATCAAAAATCCTGCGCTGAATAAATTTATGATTGACCTTCGCGAAAGCCGCGGAATGAAGAATTTCTCTCGTCAGGATCACTGTTATGACAAATTGGTCGCTGCGTTGAACAAAGGTGAATGTATGATAATTATGATTGACCAAGACAGTCTTAATATAAAAGGTGAATTTATCCCGTTCTTTGGTCATGATGCGTACACCCCGCTCGGATGTGCCCGTCTTGCTCTTGACAGCGGAGCGGCAATAGTTCCGATGTTCACGGTTCGGACAGGCAATGGAAAATATTTGTTCAAAATATTACCTGAAGTACCTATGGAATTAACTGGCGACAGAGATTACGATATTAAACATAATACCAAGATTCACAACGAAGTTATCGAATCAATCGTAAGAGAATATCCTGACCAATGGATTTGGATGCATAAACGCTGGAAAACAACACCCGAGGCATTGGCTATACATTTGGAAAAACGTCGCAAACGAAAGGAAGAGTTGCAAAAACAACAAATGAATGCAATGCACAAGTAGGAATGCCCAATGCATAATTCATAATGCACAATTATAACTTAACTCGTAATCCATAAACATGAACTTCAGACCTTTCATCATATTTGTTTCATTCTTTTTGATAATTGCCTGCGATAAAAATCCGTACCACAGAGATGTGTCGGATATTCAGGTTGATTTTCAGACTATCCCTTTTCATTCCGATGTTCGGTCGGTTGGTATGAATAAGGATTCGATTGGTTTTCGGGAATTGCAAGCAAAATATGGAGCGTTTCTCCAAACATATATTGCCGATGTAGGTCGCACAATGCAGATTCCTGGAACGAGGTCGGAATTGGAGATTTTGCACACATTCGTAATAAATAAATGGATTCAAGAGTTGTATCGTTTGAGTGATAGTACGTTACAAAAACATCAAAGCGAAATTGATGAAAAAATGACCGATGCTCTCAAATATTATAAATATTATTTCCCCGACAAAAACATACCGCGGTTTTATACGTTCATTACTGGCGTAAATTACTCAATGGCAATCGATTCCAACGTAATTGCAATAGGGATTGATAAGTATTTGGGGACAAAATGCGATTTTTATAATTCCATGAGAATCGAATCATACATAAAACGAAATATGATTCCTGAAAAAATTCCTTCCGATGCTATGCGGGCATTGGCAGAAAGTGAGTTTTCTGATGGTTTTGATGAAGATTATTTGTTGGCTACAATGTTGCAACATGGTAGGTATCAATATTTTGTAAAATGTATGTTGCCTGATGAACCCGACAGCCTTCTATGGGGATTTACCGCCAAACAGATGGAATTTTGCGAAAAATCCGAAGGTGAATTTTGGAAATATTTAATTAGTACTGATAATTTATTGTTCTCGACGGACTATATGGTGCAAAAAAGATTTGTTGACGACGGACCGTTCACTTCGGTATTTACAAAGGATTCCCCAGCACGCGTGGGACAATGGATAGGCTTTAAAATTATTGAATCTTTCATGCAAAATAATCCCGACGTAACCTTGGAAAAATTGTTTTCTATAAAATCTTCAAAGGAAATTATCAATAAATCACGGTACAATCCAAAATAAATGCGTATCTTCGTTCAGTGAAGTATAAAATTTGAATTCATGAACAACAATAATTTTTGCGTAATAATGGCAGGAGGTATCGGAAGCCGTTTCTGGCCTCTCAGCACGTCTGCCACGCCTAAACAGTTTATAGATATTCTCGGCGTTGGGAAAACACTTCTGCAGTTGACATACGAACGAATGAAAAAAGTGTGCCCGCCTGAAAATTTCTACATCGTGACGAATGCACAGTACGAAAAAACGGTGCTACAGCAACTTCCAGAACTATATCCGTATCAGATTTTAAAAGAACCGTTGCGAAAAAATACGGCTCCGTGTATTGCCTACGGAAACCACGAAATTAGAAAACGTGCACAAAATGCTAATATCATCGTAACTCCGTCAGACCACCTTATTCTGAACGAAGAAGAATTTCTGGACACTGTTCGTGCTGGCTGGCAATTCGTTGAAAAAAATGACGCATTACTGACGTTGGGAATAAAACCGACCAGACCGGACACTGGTTACGGCTATATACAACTTCGCGAAGAAGTTTCCGAAATAAATGCCCATAAGATAAACAAGGTTAAGACCTTTACGGAAAAACCAGAACTCGAAATGGCAAAGATGTTCCTGAAAAGTGGTGATTTCTTCTGGAACTCGGGTATTTTCCTATGGTCGCTCAAATCAATTGACGCTGCATTTCAAAAATATCTTCCAACAGTGTATAATCTATTTGAGGCTCAGTCGGATATATTTGTGCTCGACGATATTTATTCAAAATGTATGAATATTTCGATTGACTATGGAATTATGGAAAAAGCTGACAATGTGTTTGTTCTTCAGTCTACATTTGGTTGGAGTGACTTGGGAACATGGGGCGCGTTGTACGAAAATGCAGAAAAAGACGAACGGCAAAATGCTATTATTGGTGCAAATGTAATGACGTATGATGCAGACAATTGCATGATTTCCGTTCCAAATAAAAAATTGGCTGTTATCGATGGCTTGGACAATTTCATAGTTGTTGATTCGCCAGATAGATTGTTGATTTGTAAACGAGAAGACGAACAAAAAATTCGTCAGTTTGTTAATGATATTAAATTTAAAAAGGGTGACTCGTATATTTAAGTCGTGTGCCGCTGCTCTTACGGCTACAGTGATATGTGTATTTGCATGTACTCAAAATGTTAAGGCTCAAAATGCAACATTTTTGGTGTCGGGAACGGGTGTACCTGACTCAATAATGACGGTTGTTGAGCATTGTGCCACGAAATGGAGCGAATATGTTGTTTCCGACGTTCCAATTCATGTTTCGGTTTCGTGGCAGGAATTACAATCTAATGTGAATGCGTATGCAAGCCCAACAACTTATTATGCTGTCGATGGCGTTTATTATCCTGTTCCGCTTGCAGAAAAACTCCAACAAAAAAACTTAAATGGTTCCAATGCCGACATTGAAGTTGTGGTCAATAAAAAAATGAAATTCAGTGTTGACGTTGAATCTTCTACACCTTCTGCTGATGGTCGTTATGATTTGGCATCGACAGTTATGCATGAATTCGCTCACGGATTAGGTTTGATAGGTAATATTACTGTCGAAACGCTTAATTCTGTGGAATTCCCTGCACCAACAATCTACGATATGTATATTGCCGACGAAAACGGAAAATCAATCGTTACACGAAAAGGCGAATCTTTTGTGATTGATACATCGGTGCTTCGTTCTGAAAAAATGTATTGGAATGGTCGCTATGGGAAAGCATTCATGCAACAGACATTGAAGTTGTATGCTCCGAAAGCTTTCAATAGTGGCTCTACAGCATATCACCTTGACGAGGAGACATATTCTTACGAATCGGGATACGCATTGTTGACGCCTAAATTGACGCAAAAGGATATTTTCCGTGATGTTGATGTCGCTACATTGGCGATTCTTGCCGATATGGGTTGGAATGATTATTTTGTGTCAAATCAAACGACGGTTACCAATAATTCTAATTTTTCCGAATCAATTCTTGTAAAAGCCTATGTTGGAGAATTATTGAGAAACACAGAAGGACAGACAATCCTTTATTCTTTTGATGGCGGGAAACATATAGTAGAACTGCCGACTACGACGAATGACAACTCGGTTTATTCTGCTGAAATTCCTGCATTTGCATTTGACCATACCGTTTCGTATGCAATTCGTTCAGTAACATCGGCGGGAGATACTGTTTATGCTCCTTCAGAATTTCCATCAAAGTGGTATACAATTTTTGTCGGCGACGACACCGAAGCACCCGTTATTGAAAATACTGATTTGTCATTTGTGCATACGACAGTGGAGAAATTTTCATTATCTCCAGTAATTTCTGACCAATTCGGAATTAAAACTGCCTATGTTGACTATTTCATTGCTCGGGGAAAAACGTGTTTGTTGGATACCACACGTGTAAATTTGGAGTTTTCTCCAAATGGAACCACGGCATTGCTTGATTTTACGACAGCAACTGGAAAAATATTGGAAGGCGATGTCCTTTATTATGTGATAGTTGCTGAAGATGAAGCTGGTAATCAGGCAACGTTCCCTGCTGATTCAAAATGGTATGCTGTTCCGTTTGAAGAACCATTGGATCCAATCCGATATTTGGTGACGGATTTTGAAGATGACGATATACAAAATTATTTCGTCTTGGATAAATGTTCGATTTCACTCAGTGAAGGCTTTTCTGATAAAGCGTTGCACACGGCTCATCCGTATGCCAATAGTGGAGTTGATGGAAAATACAATCAATATGTTGCAACGTTAAAATATCCTGTGGTAATTGCTTCGAACCCTGCAATTATCTCGTTTGACGAAGTTGTTCTTGTTGAACCGGGAAAGGCTGGAATTGATTTTGGAACATTCGGATTTTGGGACTATGTGGTAGTTGAAGGTGCAAAATCTCTTGATTCGGACACTTGGTATGCTCTTGGGAAAAAAGGTTGGGATTCTCAGCTTTCTCAAGTATGGCAGACACAGTTTTATTCTAACACTAAACGCGATGGCGACAATGAAAATAGTTTGGCAACAGGCGATGCGACAATGTATCGTTCGCATGTAATTAACTTGCTGGAAAACAAATATTTCCGTGCTGGAGATACAATTTTCATCCGTTTCCGATTGCAAGCCGACGCGACAAACTACGGCTGGGGGTGGGCTATCGATAATCTAAAGATTCAAGAGCGTGTGGCATTGCCGATACCAATGGTTGCCGAAAGCAGTTTGGTTTATCCAAATCCTTGTGGCGACTGGTTGTATGTTTCTGATTCGCAGGTGAAATCTGTTAGTGTTTACGATGCTTCGGGAAATAGAGTTGTATCTACTACACAAATACCTGTTGCAACATCATCTCTTAATCCAGGATTTTATTTTGTGAAAGTAGAATTAGTTTCGGGAGAAATTCGTACAGAAAAAGTTTTAAAACGCTAATCCAAGCCGTATTTTGCTGGTTCCTCTGCGGCTATACGGATAGGTTCTTCGTAGATTTGATAGCTATGGTGGAGTATTTTAAGCAGACTTTTGTTGAGTAAATAAGCAATTTCTTTTAGAGTCTGTTCTCGTACTGTTGGTTTTAGTTGACACTCCCATACGATAAGTGTATTCCACCCTAATTGTTTGAGTTTTTCTCGGACAGAAATATCACGCTCTTGATTTTTCCTGAACTTTTGCTCCCAAAATTCTGTGTTTGTCTTTGGTAGTTTTCCTTTCATGCATTCGTGTCGATGCCAAAAACAGCCATGAATGAAAATGACAGTCCTATATTTCCGTAAAACAATGTCGGGAGTGCCAGGAAGCGATTTAACATTGACTCTATATCGAAAACCGTTTGCAAACAAGTATCTCCGGACAAGAATTTCTGGTTTCGTGTCGAAACTGTGGATTTTGCTCATATTGAGGCTTCGCTGCTCTTTGGATAACGTGTCCATAAGAAACTATTGAGCCTTCTTTTTGAATGTATGCGTGCCAGTTTGGTATGTAGTTCCTGTTGAAGCGTTTTTCATCACATAGTTTACGGTGAAATTCCCTTGTAAATCGTAGGTCCCGGAACCAGAAACAAGGTATTTGTTTCCTAAATTATCAGTCCATTCTGAGTCTTCGGGAATGGAAATTGCGAATGTTTCATCTTGGGCGAAAATGTATGTTACGTATTGGCCTGGAAGCGGAAAATCCCAAAAGTTATTGTTTTTTATGGAGTTCGCATCTATTTTTTCAAAATCAACTTCGTAAGTCGAATTTGTGGCAGATTCATAACAACTGTATTTTCCGGTGAAGAAGTCCATAAACGTTTGTTGCGTAAGAATTATGTCGCAAGTCTTATAATTTTCGGAAACAGCAATGTCATTTGATGTAATCGTCAATGTTATGTTGTATGGTTTACCTTTTTGTATCTTGCTGGTGTTGAGTGAAATATGAATAGTGTCGATGCTTTGCCCTTTTGTGAGCGACAGCGTGGAATTTAGTGAGTAGGCGTCATTAGGTAACGCAGTTTTAGCAGAAACGAAAATTGTTTTGTCCGTTGTTCCGCCGAATATTTGAATTGGCACGGCGATGTCGTAGTTGTCGTTTGAGATAAAAGAGATTGTTTCCGTCAATTCGGTAGATGAAAACTCTACAGTAGGCTTGTCTATGCTTGCATCAAGATATTCGTTTTTCTTGCAAGCAAATAGGGCTAAAATTGTTACTATAAATAAAATGCGTATTTTCATTAGTATCCTTGATTTTGTGTTAGATTCGGGTTTGCATTTAATTCGGCTGTCGGAATAGGGAATGCAAATTTATTACTTGGGTTTGGAATATTGCAAATCGTTGAATTACAGTCTTCTCTTATGACAGGAAATTTCCAAATGGAAAGTTTTAACTGGGTAAGACGCTTCCCTTCGAAAGCAAACTCCTTTCGATATTCTTCGTGAATTTTCAAAAGTAAATCGTCCATAGACAAATTGTCAAATACGGCTGTGGCATCAACGCGTTTGGTTAATTTGTCCATTATGTCAAGTATTTTGTAATAATATTGAGAATCACCCGTTGTTGCAAGCTTGCTCATATAGCAATCAGCAAGGATAAAATAAATTTCCGACAATCGAATGACAGGAACATTGTCTACTCCAAGATTTCCGTCACGACCAGGATATTTGTTGAAAAATGTTTCCGAACGAGTGTTGAAGAATTGAGTACGAATGTCGTTGTCGGAATATAATTTCAAAAGGTCGTCGGTAGGAACAAGTCCTCCGTAACCATCTGGAGAAAGCATGTGCCCAATACTGTTTGTCCCAGCGTTGTCGGTTGCCGACATTGCAATTGAGAATATACTTTCTGTTGACGATTCCTGCGACCAACTTTCAATGTAATTGTCGGTGGTAAGTAGCGAATATTGACCGCTTGCTATGAGTTCTTCAGCTTCTGTAATAGCTAACGAGAATTGGTTGTTGTATCGATAGGCGAGAACTAACAAGGCTTTTGCACTATATTTATTTAATCTGAACGGTGTAACTGGTGCGTCTTCCAATAATTCTATTGCTTTTTTCAAGTCTTTTATAATCATTGTGTAAACGTCTTTTACCGTTGTTCTGCTCGGATTCGATGTTGTGTCGCTTACGACTGGAATACCTGCATTATCGTATGAAGCCTGATTTCCAAATGTTCTTACTAAGTCAAAATATGTCAAACAGCGAATAGCCAATGCTTCGCCGTATAATGAGTTACTAATGTCGCTTCTTGTGGAATCCTGACAAACTTTAATGATGTTGTTTGTGTTGTTTATAATTCTGTATGCTGTTGACCAAAAATCAGCGAGGTCGTCGTCATCGGCAGTTACACTATAGTTGTAGAACGACGAAAAATTTCCCGTGTTTTGTGTGGAAAGTTTTGCATTGTCGGCATAAACGTCGCCTATCAATACAAAGTTACGACCATAATATGTGTAACTTTGGAAATCGTTGTAACACCCAATGAGAGCGGAGGTCACACCTTGCTTTGTAGATAACAACGTTTCCTGCGAAGCATAATTTGCTGGATCTTTGTCAAGAAAATCCTCGCACGACGTAAATAGCGTGATAGTCAGTAAAGTGATAAGTAATTTTTTCATATACACCATAAATGTACGCCAAAGATAATAATTACAATTGATATTTGAAGTTATTCATGAAGTTATCTTTAAAAAGATGACAGATTTTTGTAGTTAGGTGCTTTTTGGCATAATGCTTGCACGAAAAAATATATCTTAGGTGTGTATTTTGAATTTTATTGTATAGTTTTGAATAAAAATACTTCTGGCATGAAGAAATATGTTCTTATAGTTTTGATGTGTTTGCCGTTATGGGGAATGTCGCAGTCAACTGTGGAATGGACAGTTTTTGGCAAAGCGGGTGTTGATATTCGTTCTCAAATGATAAGTTTTGGCGGAACGGCGCTGGAATGGCATCCCAAAGATGGCAAATTAGGTCTTAATTATTCGTTGCGTTTCGGGCATTCCGAAAACAATAATTTTATTTTTCAGTGTCCGGTAAGTGCTGTGACAAGTATTTTTGCCATTGCTTTATTGGCAGATGACGGTTGGGATGCATCGATTTTGGCACTCTTGTGCTTAATTCCCGAAGGTTTGTCATACGACATTCCTTGTGGCGAGGATTTATGGGTTTCTCCTTATGTAAATCCGTTACTCGTCGAATTTTCATCAAATGGGGGAGCATTGCTCGGAGAAGTAGGAGCTCGAATAAAAGTTCCTATTCGAAATCGTTTCTTTGCATCGGCGGATTTTTCTATGCAATCATCTTATGGCGATTGGAAAATCAATACATTGATGGGAATTTCAATGGGATTTAGATTTTAAGATTATCGTACCAACGTCACACTCCCGAATTTTGCTTTTTTGCCGTTTCCTACATCAAATCCATCCCAAGTTTGCCCGTCAAGGAATGTAGCTTCCATTTTCCAAATGTACACGTCGGACTGCATCATCTTGCCTTCGTATCTTCCATCCCAGTAGCCCACGAATTTGCCGTCTTCTACTGCATCAGAGTACCACAACAAGTTACCCCACTTGTCGTATACTGAGATTTCGCAGGTCTTTAAATTATAACCTTTAGGTTGGAATGTACGCACGCTGTGTGCAGGATTTGACGGAGAGAATGCAGTAGGAACATACAACGATGAAGTAATTTCCAAGAAAATACAATCTTTGTATACTTCCTTACATCCGAACGAGTTCTCCACAGTCAATATCGGACAGTTGTAACCATGTATATAGTCGCCTTCCTGAATTGCGAAGAATCTCTTCGAGTAATCCATCACCGTATCTATCACGTCTTCGGATTCGCCTTGGTGACCATAATTCCAGTACATTGTATACGGGATCGGTTCTCCTACCATTTCGCCATCTTTGCCCATGTACCACAAACTGTCTTGTATTGTGCTGTCCATCAACTCGATGATGTTCGACGCGCCTGGCATTGACCATGAGTATGCAGGTTTCGGACGTGCTGCAATCTTCACTATCAACGTGTCGAAGCCTTCACAGCCTGCCCACGTCTGTTCGTATACCGTCAACGTGTCTATTCCTGACTTCATCCAATCTACGTAGCGTACCGATGACGAACCGGCGTCTTTTGAGTAATTTAAATTATCACCCGTCACGTTCCAATAATAATGACTTTCGGGGGTATATTGCGTATAGTAACTTTCTGTTGCACCTACGCAAACCGAATCCTTGCCGAATAATTTTGTACGAGCGGCAGGTGCAACTGTCAGTGCTATAGTGTCGTGTATACTTTCACATCCAAGGTTATTTTCTTTGTCATATAAGTCAATATCAAAAATTTCAAACTTATAAATTCCCGTGTCTAAATCTTGACTTTCAAATTTATAGGTCATGCCTGAAGCGTATATCGGTTTGGTTCCCGAAAGACTTATCCATGACATATTCGGACTTCCAAGTGCTTGTAAGTCTTTGATTTCCTCTCCTTTACAAATAACCGATGAAAAAACAATTGGCGTATGGGCGCGATTTTTTACTGTATAGGTAATTGATTTTGTATTTGAATTACAATACACATTGTCGTATTTGTATCGGTAATATGCTGAAATTGTGAATGTTCCAACTTCGTTTATCAAATCTGACGGAGTGATTGCGTGTTCTGAATTATCTGGATATGCTAGAGATTCTTTCTTTGTTACGATCGTCCAACCGATATATGAATTTTCGTTTATAGCTGGCTCGAAATCTGTTGCTTCTATAGTTTTTACTGAATCGTAGATGCAAGAAATAATGTTTTCTCCGATAGAGAAATTCGGTTGTTGAATGACTTTTAATTCAACAGGGATAATATTACTTAAGCATGAATTTTGTTCTCTAAGTACATAGAATGTCGTCGTAGCAGAAACGTCTTCATAGTTAGGTGTATAGTTATATCCTGTCGCTTTGTATGATTCATCTGTTGCATTTATGTCGGAATACCATTTGTCAATACTTAAATTAGTCGTTAGCGATGGTATAAGCGTGTCGCCGGCACACATGCTTGCTCCTGTTACGATCGGGTCAGACGGTTGGGCATTTACGACATACGTAATGGTTGTCGGTGTACCCTCACATCCGTTGATTGTCTGTGTCGCATAGAATCTTTTCGAACCGACGCTCATGTCATCATTTATAAATGAATCTCCATCTGCAATTTTTGTTGTTTTGTCTGCTGCATACCATTTTATGTTTTCACCAGCAACTCGCAAGGTTGGTGCGGAATCATATTCGCAAATATTGAGTTGTGACAACGTGATTGGCGGGCTTGGCAATGCTTTTATTGTATAGATTGCTTCGGATGGTTGGCTTTCGCAGTCATCTACAATTTGTGTCGCATAATAGTTATATGCACCGATAGAAGAGACTGAAGGTGAATAATTCGGACTACCTTTTCGTAGTTCGTCAGTTTTTTGTTTGTCGGAATACCAGACAATTGTAGATTCTGAATCGCCCATTGCTGAAACTGAAGAGGATGGTTCTCCATAACAGATTTCGGCGTTGGTAATTTGAGGAGACTCAGGAATTGCTTTTACTGTATATTGCATCATTGCTCGTTTGCTATAACAACCATTATCAACGTGAATCGCCCAAATTGAATGTGTTCCGACTTCATTTGTTTGTGGAACATAGCTTGTTCCTCTTCCCGTTGCATTTGATGTCGGTTCGCCTTCAGTTCCAGGATTTTCTTCGTACCATTCCACAATTCCTTGTATTCTTGATGCAATGATAGTCGGGTTTTCATCGCCATAACATACCGAAGGATTTGCTGATGTTGCTAGTATAGTCGGTTCAGAAGTTTCAATTATTGTCAACATAACTTTTGCGCGACTGCTTTCACCACCTTCTACATTGGTAAGATTTGCAAGTGGTTCAGAATTATATTCCGAAACAAAATAAGCATACGTTCCTGCAGCAGAGATAGTAGGTTGGTAGGTACCGTCAACAGACTC
>JAEEGL013045866.1_pt1 | contig 26896 bp, 20 predicted proteins | sample 9134231 | NCBI WGS metagenome assembly JAEEGL01 (sample SAMN16246548, study PRJNA631951) | gut metagenome | biome: gut microbiome; feature: rumen; material: fiber-attached | host: Bos | place: Iran: Karaj | collected 2018-10 | reverse complement strand
GCGCTCTCGGCTACTTCCAGGGCTCTGGACACCCATTCGGAGGAGAAGGGGACATTCTGGCCGTACGCCTCCGTGGTGATCAGAAATGCTCTCACCGATCACTACAGGTCAACAGCCAGATCCCGAAGCGAATTTCCGGTCCAGCCCGGAGCCTTCGACGGGGACCTGGACGATCAGGAGGGTAACCTTTCCGAGCAGCTGGAGGTTCAGGAAAGAGCCTCCGTGACCTACGAAAGCCCGCTGGCTCTCGAGATAGAGGCCGTGCAGGCGGAGCTTAAGGAATACGGGTTTTCATTTTTCGATCTGGCGGCAAGCTCGCCCAAATCGACGAAGACGAAAGCCAGCTGCGCAAAAGTGCTGAGAGCGTTCTTCACGCCTCCGCCCATTGTGGACGAACTGATAAAGAAGAAAAAACTCCCGGCGGGAGAACTCATCAAAAGATCGGGAGAAAAGGGAAAGATCCTGGAAAGGCACAGGAACTACCTGATCGCAGCAGCTGTCATACTCAGAACGGACGAATATCCGGGACTGGCGGAGTATTTCCTGTCGACAGGCGTAAAAGCCGGAGGAAAGCTCACCGAATCGGACGAAACCGGTAAAAATACAGATCAAGAGGAAAAGAGATGAAAGCAGCAGTATTGGAAATAAGATCCGGAAAAGCGGCAGTGCTTATGGACGACGGCACCGTGAGGCTCATCCCGGACCTGGGTTTCAAACCCGGAGACGTGATAGATCGCAAGGATCTGATACCGTCGGAAAAGAGCCGCTTCGGCAGGGTCATAAACAGAGTTTCCGCTTTTGCGGCAAGGCATCAGTCGGTGGCAGCCCTGTTCTTCGTAACGGCGCTGACCCTTGCAGGCTTCGGCATCTATTCCGTGCCCTGCACCAGCGTGGACATCGACATCAATCCCTCGGTGGAGTACAGGCTCAACATCTTTGACAGAGTGCTGTCCTCCCACGCATTCAACGACGACGGAGCTGCGATCACGGAGGGCATGGCTCTCAAAGGGAAGAATATAAACACCGCCATGCGCATGACCCTGGACTCCCTCAGGGACAACGGATACATAGGCGAAGACACGACGGTGGTCTACACCGTGTCCAGCCCTCTCCCGAAGAACACCAGCGTTTCCAGGAACGTGGCAGACACCATGAGCGAATGGAGCGACGAGCAGGGGGAAGCTGTTTCCGTTTCACCCGTTGCGGTCGAAGTTCCGAAGGAAGTCCGCAAGGAAGCAAAGGAAAAGAATGTGAGCCCCGGAAAACTGACCCTGGTAAAGGAGCTCCAGAATTCCACCGGAGCATTGCCCATAAATGAAGACGAGTGGCTGAAAAAGCCCGTGGCAGAGATAATGAAGGCAAAGGAAAGCCCTGCCCCCGCGGCCGTGACAGCCGCCCCGGCGTCGGTTTCGGAGGAGAAGCCCGCCCAGCAGGAGGAAAAACCTGCCGAAACTCCCAAGCCTTCAAAGAAAAAGCCGAAGAAAAAGAAGACCGAAGAAAAGAAGGCCGCAGAGGAGACCCTGGCGCAGAATGAGACCGTATCCGCCGGAAATGAAGAAGCCGGCGTGACTTCCGGAGGAAATGAGGCCGCAGAGGTACCCGCAGCGGCGGAGGAGCCTGCTGCCACCGAAGAGACCGCAGTTCCGGCCGCCCCGGCTGCAGGCGGAGACACCCCCGAGACGCCTACCGTTCCCCCTGTGATCCAGCCGGTAATACCCGTGGAACCGCCTGTGGTTCCCGTTGAGCCCGAAATACCTTCGGAGACTCCCGAGCAGCCTGAGGATCCCGGTTCACAGCAGCCGGCGGTGACCCCTCAGACCCAGGACGCGCCCCAGCAGCAGGGAGCTTCGGGCACTTCCACTTCGGGCAGTTCCGATACGTCGTCGGTTCAAAACAGCAATACGGAAAGATCCGGCTCCGGGAGTGACCCCGAAGCCGGACCGGACAGTTCCGATATTTCATCCGTGCCTGACGAACAGTAAGACACCTCAGCCTTTTTTAAGCCTCTCTACCGCCTTCAGCGCATTCTCGCGGGTTCCGAAGGCGGTGAGACGGAAGTAGTGTTCGCCCGAAGGTCCGAAACCGGAACCCGGGGTGCCCACTATCCTGTACTCATTCAGCAGTTTTTCAAAGAACTCCCAGCTGGTCATGGACCCCGGCGTTCTGAGCCAGATGTAGGGAGAATTCACTCCGCCGTACACCTCATACCCCGCTTCCTTAAGACCGTCGTAAATGATCCGGGCGTTTCCGAGATAATGATCCACAAGGGCTTTTGTCTCTTTTCTGCCTTCGGGAGAAAAGACCGCCTCCCCTGCCCTCTGCTGTATATAGGGAGCCCCGTTGTACTTCGTGCCATGCCGCCTGGCCCACAGGGAATTGAGAGCGGTGCCGGAAATAACGAGTTCCCCGGGCACCACCGTGAAGCCCAGTCTCACTCCGGTAAAGCCCGCGTTCTTTGAGAATGACCTGAACTCTATGGCGCACTTCTTTGCGCCTTCGATCTCATATATGCTGTGAGGGATATCTTCCTCGGTGATATAGGCCTCGTAGGCTGCGTCGAAAAGGATCACGCTCTCATGCTCCAGGGCGTAATCCACCCAAACCTTCAGTTCCTTTCTGTTCAGGGCAGTTCCCGTAGGGTTGTTGGGGCTGCAGAGGTAGATGATGTCAGGCGTCTTTTCGGGAAGTTCCGGGACAAATCCGTTCTCCCTGACGCAGGGCATATAGATGATCCCGTCCCATCTGCCGGTCTCTTCATCGTAGGTCCCTGCTCTCCCGGCCATGACGTTCGTGTCGGCGTAAACGGGATATACGGGATCGCATATGGCCACCACGGAATCCGCGGCAAAGATCTCCTGTATATTTCCCGTATCGGATTTTGCCCCGTCGGACACAAATATCTCTCCGGGCTCTATGCTGCAGCCTCTCTCCGAGTACTCGTCGGAAACGGCCTTCCTCAGGAAATCATATCCCAGATCCGGCGCATAGCCGCGGAAGGTGTCCTTATTTCCCATCTCGTCCACAGCGCCGTGGAGAGCCTTAATTACCGTCGGAGTAAGGGGTTCGGTCACGTCTCCTATGCCGAGCCTTATGATCTCCCCCGCCTCTTCGGGATGAGCCTTCCTGTACTCCTCCACTTTTTTTGAAATAGTGCTGAACAGGTAGCTGCCCCTCAGTTTCAGATAGTTTTCATTTACACGTGCCATAATGATCCTTTCCGCAGCCCGCGCGGGGCGCCTTTCCGCAAGCGGAAACCGTCTCCGGGACCAACTTGCATATTTTCACTCAATTGTGCACGGATCTGTCAATAAGACCCAGAAGCTCCTCCCTTCCCGCACCGGTGGCGGAGGAGTACATGATGAGATTCCTGTCCGTAAGCTCCAGGGACTTTAACAGGTTCCTCCTGGACTTTTCATATTCGGATCTGTTGAGCTTGTCCGACTTGGTAGCGACCACGAAGGGTTCAATGTTCATTTTGCGGATCCAGTCCAGCATCTGCAGGTCGTTCTTTCCCGGAGGATGCCTGGAATCGATGAGGAGGAGCATGAGACATATCCTGTCCGTGGTGTCCAGATATTCCTCGGCGATCCTGCCAAGGAGGCTCCTGGTCTTCTCACCCACCGAGGCGTAGCCGTAACCCGGCAGATCCACAAATAAGAACGATCCGTTTACCAGATAATAATTCACTGTCCTGGTCTTACCGGGAGTCTGGCTGGTCTTCGCAAGGCTCTTCCTGTTGAGCAGGCTGTTTATCAGGCTCGATTTTCCCACATTGCTCTTGCCGGCAAACACCACCTCGGGAAAGAGATGTCTCTTCATGGCGTTCCCGTCCCCTGTGACCCGGTAAAGCTCAGCGGACTTTATCGCAAGCATTCCTTCAGCACTTCCTTCATGTCGCTCACGAAAATAAGATCCATATCCCCAAGTATCTCCGGGGATATCTCCTCTATATCCTTTTTATTCTCCTCAGGGATCAGGACTCTCCTGATGCCGGCCTTATTTGCGGCCAGAAGCTTTTCCTTAAGGCCCCCTATGGGAAGCACCTTTCCCCTCAGGGTGATCTCTCCGGTCATGGCCGTATCGCTCCTGACAGGCCTGTCGGAAAATACGGACATGAGGGCGCAGGCCATGGTGATGCCGGCGGAAGGTCCGTCCTTGGGAACGGCTCCCTCGGGGATATGCAGATGGATATCGTTCTTCTTGAAAGCGGAAGGCTGCACATCGTAATCGGAGGCCACGGACCTGACAAAACTCAGGGCGGTACGGGCGGATTCCTTCATCACGTCCCCCATCTGACCGGTGAGCATGAGTTCGCCCTTACCGGGCATGAGCACCACCTCAGTCTTGAGGATGCTGCCTCCGACGCTGGTCCAGGCCAGCCCCGTCACCACTCCCGCTTCGTCTTTATTTTCGGCCTTCTCGGGTATATATCTGACCTTGCCGAGATATTTTTTGAGGTCGGGACTCCTGACGGTCACCGTCTGTCCTTCATCCCCGTTCTCCAGGATCTCCTTTGCAACGCTCCTGCAGGCCTCTCCTATGGTGCGCTCAAGCCTTCTGACCCCGGCCTCCTTCGTATAGGAGGAGATGATCTTCTTTACCGCTCCGTCGGTAAACTTAAGCCTGCCCGTGAGCCCGTTCTTCTCCAGCTGCTTGGGTATCAGATGCTCGCAGGCGATATGGTATTTTTCATTTTCGGTATAGCTTGTGACCTCTATCACTTCCATGCGGTCCAGAAGGGGACCCGGGATATCGGCCATTGAATTGGCAGTAGCTATGAACAGCACCCCTGACAGGTCGATGGGTATCTCGATGTAGTGATCCGCAAATCTGGTGTTCTGATCCGCGTCAAGGACTTCCAAAAGAGCGGCGGACACATCCCCCCTGTAATCCTTTCCGGTCTTGTCCACCTCGTCAAGGACTATGAGAGGGTTGGAGGTTCCCGCATTCTTTATGGCCTGGACGATGCGGCCGGGCATTGCCCCCACATAGGTGCGGCGGTGGCCTCTTATCTCCGCTTCATCCCTGACTCCGCCCAGACTGATCCTGGCGTACTTCTTTCCGAGGGCTCTGGCAATGCTCCTTCCGATGGAAGTCTTACCGGTTCCGGGAGGCCCGACCAGACAGATGACCGGGCTCTGGACCCGTTCTCTCTCTCTTCCCTCAGGGTCATCCTCCCTCCCGGCATCCTCCCGGGCCTTCAGCGCCCTTACCGCAAGGAAGCCTATGATCCTCTCCTTCACCTTTTCAAGGCCGTAATGATCTTCGTTCAGTATCCTTTCGGCGTTCTTTATGTCGCTGTTGTCTTCCGACACCCTGTTCCAGGGCATCTCCAGCAGGGTCTCAATATATCCCCTCTCCACCTGGGCTTCCTGGGAATAACTGTACCCGAGCCTCTCGAATCTGGATATCTGTTTTTCTATCGCGTCCTTCACTTCCTGAGGTGCGTCAAGCTTTTCCAGCTCCGACCTGTAATGCTCGGAATCGCTCTGCTCGTCATCCCCCAGCTCGTGACGGATGTATCCCAACTGCTCCCTCAGTATGTAATCCCTCTGGTTCTTGTCTATCCTGGACCTGATACCGTCGCTCAGGCTGTTCCTGATCTTTGCCACGTCGGTCTCATTTGCCAGGATCCCGGTGATCACATCGAACCTGTCGCCCAGTTCCACCGCATCAAGGACTCTCTGCTTATTTTCAAAGCTTACCGGGATGTTCGCCGCGATCTCGTCGATGAGGGAACCCAGGTCGTCATTTTCACTGACCTTGGTCTCAAGGCTCTGTCCCACCTTGGGGAACGCCTCGGAATAGCTCTCGAAGACCTGTCTCAGAGTCCGGAGCATGGCAGTCTCCGATTCTTCGGACAGATCCCCCCTGACCTCCAGCGGCGTGAAGGTCCTTATCTCCGCGGTCAGATACGGATCGGTGCCGAGATATTCCCTTATGCGCACCCTCTCCATTCCCCGGACCAGGAACCGGGCCGCTCCGCCCGGAAGCTTTATTATCTGTTTTACCGTGGTGAGACAACCTGTGGAATACAGGTCGTTTACATCGGGATCCGTCTCCCCTGCGTCCTTTTGGGCGACGCACACCAGGAGACTTCCGCCCTCCATGGCGGCAGTCCCGGCGGCCACCGTCCTCGGACGGCTCACATCAAAATGGACCAGCATGCCGGGAAGTATTGTCAGACCTCTGGTAGTTATAACCGGATATTCTTCATTCATGGATCATGCCTCAGGCCGAACGCTTGGGTTTTGCCTTTGATTTATTCCTGGGGATCAGATCCTCCCTCAGGGAATCTTCTCTGCTCACGATCTTCGGACGGCTCTCTCCCTGTACAGCGCCCTTTGTGATGATGCACTTCGCAATGGTATCATCCGAAGGTATCCTGTACATCTCGTCCATCATCACCTTTTCCATGATGGATCTGAGACCCCGGGCGCCTGTCTTCATTTCCACAGCCTTGTCCGCTATGGCTTCCACGGCATCATCCTCAAACTCGAGCCTCACCTCATCATATGTGAAAAGCTTCTGATACTGCTTGATAAGCGCATTCCTGGGTTCCCTTAAGATCCTTACAAGAGCGTCCCTGTCCAGTTCGTCCATGGTGACCACCACGGGAAGTCTGCCGATGAACTCGGGTATCAGGCCGAACTTCACCAGATCCTGACTTGCGACTTCCTTAATGATCTCACCCACCTCGTGCTCGGCCTTACTCTCCACTTCGCCGGTAAAGCCTATGGAGCTGCGGTCCAGCCTGGACTCCACGATCTTTTCCAGACCGTCGAAGGCTCCGCCGCATATGAACAGTATGTTGGAGGTATCTATCTGGATAAGCTCCTGATGAGGATGCTTGCGGCCTCCCTGAGGAGGAACGTTGGCCACTGTTCCCTCCACTATCTTCAGAAGAGCCTGCTGCACGCCCTCACCCGACACATCGCGGGTGATGGATACGTTCTCGCTCTTCTTAGTGATCTTGTCTATCTCATCGATGTACACTATCCCGTACTGGGCCTTCTTTACGTCGAAATCCGCCGCCTGTATGAGTTTCAGAAGGATGTTCTCCACGTCCTCGCCCACATAGCCCGCCTCTGTCAGAGTAGTGGCGTCTGCGATGGCGAAAGGCACTCCCAGTATCTTTGCCAGAGTCTGGGCGCAGTAGGTCTTTCCGGTGCCGGTAGGTCCGATCATAAGGACGTTTGACTTCTGCAGTTCAACTCCGCTCTTGTCTTCGGGCATCATCACTCTCTTGTAGTGATTGTATACAGCCACGGACAGGACCTTCTTGGCCTCCTCCTGACCGATCACGTAGTCGTCCAAAAACTTCTTGATCTGGACAGGCTTCAGAAGATTTATCTCCGGAGTGGAGTCCCCCTCCATGTCCCCGAGAAAATCCTGATCCTCCTCTTCATCCGCGATCATCTCCTCACAGACCTCCACGCAGGAGTCGCAGATATATACTCCTCCGGGGCCGGCTATGAGTTTATTGACCTGGCTCTGGCTCTTTCCGCAGAAAGAGCATCTGACCTGATCGTCAAAAAAATGTGATGCCATTGTTATTATTTTTCCTCTTTCTTTTCTTTTTCCGTTTCGACGCGGGACTTCACCACCATGTCGATGATGCCGTATTCCCTGGCTTCTTCGGCGGTTTTCCAGTTGTCCCTGTCAGTGTCTTTGGCCACCTCTTCAATGGGGCGTCCGGTATTCTCGGAAAGGATCCTGTTGAGTTTTTCCTTTGTGGCGATGATGTGCTTTGCGGCTATCTCCATCTCCGTAGCCTGACCCTGGCTCCCGCCGGAGGGCTGATGGATCATTATCTCCGCATTGGGCAGCGCCATGCGCTTTCCCTTCGCTCCGCCCGCAAGGAGAAAAGCTCCCATGCTGGCAGCCATTCCGATGCAGATGGTGGACACGTCGCACTTCACGAACTGCATGGTGTCGTAGATGGCCATACCGGCAGTCACCGAACCTCCGGGGCTGTTGATGTAGAGATGGATATCCTTGTCCGGATCCTGAGCTTCCAGGAATAACAGCTGAGCCACGACAGTACTGGCCAGCGCATCGTCCACCTCCTGTCCCAGGAATATAATGCGGTCTTCCAGAAGTCTGGAATATATATCGTAAGATCTCTCTCCGCGGCTTGTCTGTTCTATTACATAAGGGATAAGCGCCATTTCATCCTCCGTTTTGTCTCTTCAGCATGTCCTCTTCGGAACACGGTCTCTCATGACCGAAGGGGTTCACTCATCTATCTCATCAGCCTGGGAGGCAACGTATTCGGCAGCCTTCCTGAGCTTCATATCCTTCTTACGGATCTCCAGTTCCTTTTCGGTGAAACGTTCTTTAAACTTGTCAAGATCAATGCCGTACATGTCGGCAGTCTTTTTCATCTCCTCATCGAACTCCTCGTCCGTAAGGTCTATGTTTTCCTCTTCCACCACATGCTCCAGCGCAAGGCGGCTCTTGATCCTCTCCTCGGCATCGGGCTCCATCTGCTGCATCATGCTCTCCCTGCTGCGCCCGGTGTTTTTAAGGAACTGATCCAGAGATAAGCCCTGGAAATAAAGCTGCTGCTCATATTCCTCGAGCATTCCCCTCTCTTCGCTCTCAAGCATGGGGCCGGGTATCTCCACCTCAAGGTTCTTTGCCAGTTCCTTAAGGGCGTTCTCCATCTTCTCGCTGTCGGCCTCTTCGTTCTTTCTCTTTTCGAGCTTTTCCCTGACGTCTTTCCTGTACTCTTCCATGGTCTCAAAGTCGGAGACGTCGGAAGCAAATTCATCATCCGCCTCGGGGAGAATGACCTCATGGATCGTCTTTACGGTGCATTTAAACAGGGCTTCCTTTCCCGCCAGACTCTTCTCGTGATAATCCTCGGGGAAAGTCACATTTACATCCTTTTCCACGCCGGGCTCCGCTCCGATGAGCTGGTCTTCAAAGCCGGGGATAAAGGTGCCGCTGCCGATCACAAGCCTGAAGCCTTCGCCTTTTCCTCCTTCGAAAGCCTTCCCGTCCACGAAGCCTTCAAAATCGAGTGTGATCTCGTCAGTATCCTGAACGGGGCGGGTCACCTCATTCTTTTCCGCATTCTTCTTGCGTTCGGAAAGGATGTGCTCCTCCACTTCCTCGTCCGTCACCGTGCGGTCGGACGCGGGAACCTTGAGGCCCTTGTACTGCTTAAGGGTGGATTCAGGCTTGAGAGCGACCTTAGCGGTAAAGATGAAAGGCTTTCCCTTTTCGAGCTGGGTAACGTCTATCTCGGGCTCGGACACGACCTCTTCATCTATGGATTCGATCTCCTTGTGGTAATTTCCGTTTACCAGATCCCTGTAAGCCCCGTCGTAGAACATCTCGGGTCCGTAGATCTTTTCGATGACGTTTCTGGGAACCTTGCCCTTTCTGAATCCCGGTACGTTTATCCTGCCCCTCAGTTTCAGATATTCCTTCTGAATGGCCTTCTCAAGCTCCTCGGCGGGGAGCTCTATGGTGAGGAGCGCCATGCTCCCTTCAAGCTTTTCAACACTGCAGCTCATACTGTCCTTCCTCCTGATCTCCACCCTAATGAGCTCGGACGGCGGCAAAGGCCGCTTTGCATTTCGGGCGAAATACATTCCTTCCAAAAATAACTATGGTATAATAGCACAGGAAGCTACATTTTATCAAGAGTGTTTTGAGCGTTTTCACGAAGGAGAACGGCATATGGAAACGGAGAGAAAATACCTGATAAGAGAACTGCCGGAAGATCTGGAGAGCTGCAGTCATCACGCCATAGAGCAGGGATATATCTGCACGGACCCGGTGATCCGCATCCGGCGGGAAGACGAAGCCCGATACCTGACCTGCAAGGGAAGGGGCCTCATCTCCAGGCAGGAGTTGAATCTCCCCATGAGCGCCGAAGCCTACGAAAAGCTCAAAAACAAAGTCGAGGGATACGTCATAAAGAAAACCCGGTACCTGATCCCGCTGGAAAAGCCCCGTTTCACGGAGGGCTTTATACCCGCAGAGGGCCTGTCTCTGAAGGTGGAACTGGACGTTTTTGACGAACCCTTTTCTCCCCTGGTACTGGCAGAGGTGGAATTTCCCGACAAGGAAACCGCGGACGCCTACATCATGGAGGACTGGTTTCTCCGGGATGTATCCGAGGATCCCCGTTACCACAACTCAAACATGAGCGAAAACGGGCCTCAGGCGAGCCTCCCGTAGCGCGCGGTCATTTCACGGATCCGGAGGGCAAGGCTGTCGGTCAGGGCATCCTCCTTCATCCTCCAGCACCAGTTCCCGCCCAGAGTAGAGGGTATGTTTATGCGGGCTTCACTCCCAAGTTCAAGCCAGTCCTGGATCGGTATCACGCTGAGTTCGGAAACCGAGCCCATGGCGATGTGTATCATTCCCGCGCACACTCCCGAACGATCCTTTACCCTGAGATAGGTGCGGACTTTTTTCTTTTCGTCATTTTTCAGGGAAGCATACCAGCCGACAGTGGTGTCATTATCGTGGGTTCCGGTGTAGACCACGGAGTTTCTCTCGTAGTTGTGGGGAAGGTATTCCGAAGCCCCTTTATCATCCCAGGGATCAAAAGCAAACTGCAGCACCTTCATGCCGGGGAAACCGCACTTCACCAAAAGCTCATCCACATCGGGAGTGATGAACCCCAGATTCTCGGCTATTATGGGTTTATTTCCGAGGCTTTCCCTCACGGCAGAAAACATCTGGTATCCCGGTCCCTTGATCCAGTTCCCGTTCTCTGCGGTCTCCGAGCCGAAGGGGATCGAGTAGTAGCCGGCAAACGCTCTGAAGTGGTCGATCCTGAGGACATCATACATTTCGAAGCACTGTCTTATCCTTTCGATCCACCAGCTGTACCCTGTTTCAATGTGGCGGTCCCATTCATACAGCGGATTTCCCCAAAGCTGGCCCGTAGTGGAGAAAAAATCCGGGGGACAGCCGGCCACGCATGTGGGGATCAGTTCGGGTTCCATCTGGAACAGTGAGGGATTCGCCCACACATCCGCCGAATCGTAAGCGACGTAGATAGGCAGATCCCCTATGATCTGTATACCCTTTCCGTTGGCGTAATCCTTGAGTTTTTTCCACTGCCGGAAGAATTCATACTGCTGGAAACGGTAAAACTCCATGTCATTCTCATGGATCCGCCTCGCCCCGGCCATGGCTGCTTCTTTGCGAAGCCTGATGTCTTCCGGCCAGTCCGAGAGGGGGATCCCGTTCATTGAATCCTTAAGGGACATGAAAAGGACATAATCATCCAGCCAGAAACGGTTATCCTTTATGAAGCGATCGTATTCCTCACCGGGTTTAAACCTGTTATGGGCGATCTTTAAGAGTCTGAACCTGTTTCTGTACAGCTTTTCATAATCCGTACATTCGGGATCGCTGCCGAAATCAAAGGACCGGCACTCCTGCTCTTTCAGGAGCCCCTCCTCCACCAGGGTCTCCGGATCGATGAAATAAGGGTTCCCTGCAAAGGTTGAGAAGCTCTGGTAAGGGGAGTCCCCGTAACTCAAAGGTCCGAGAGGCAGGATCTGCCATGCTGACTGTCCGGCCTTCTCCAGAAAATCCACAAAAGCGTAAGCATGTCCGGAAAAACATCCTATGCCGAAGGGACCCGGGAGTGAAGCCAGAGGCATGAGGACACCACTCCTTCTGATCACCCGTTCTTTCTTTTGCTCATAATCCCTGAGGATCTTCTTCCCTTTCATCCGATCACCGTTTTTTTCACATACCGGATGCAGTTTACGGCCGCCTCCTTAAGGGAATCCCTGTCCTGTTCACCGCGGATATAGGACTCTCTCCTCAGCCTCTGAAGGGTATAATCCAGCATCCTGTCCATGATGGCTTTCTCCTCAGAGCCCATTTCAAGGGTCTCCAGGGATCTGTTTTTCAGATCGTCCATGAATCTGCGGTACTCAGATACGGAGCCATCGGATATCTCCAGGGCTTCAGGGTCGTCCTCCTCCCTGATGCTGTCAAGGAACACGGGCATGCTGGGATAGTTTTTGACTATATCCCCGAAGGCCTCCTCCCTTACAAGCAGCATATCGAAATAGGGCAGAGTCTGATCGCCGAGAAACTGCCTCATCTCCAGCATCATATACTTGGAGCTGTACTCGCAGACATATCTGTACAGAGAGGCCTTGTCCCCGAAATAGTGGAACAGCAGCCCTTTGCTTATCCCGGCCTTTGTCTTCATCTCGTCCGTGCTGGCGTATCTATAGCCTCTCCTGGCAAAAGTGCTGATGGCGGCGTTCATGATCCGGTCCTGCTTTTCCTTAGCCAGATCAAAAAATTTTTCATTCATACTGTCATCCCCCATAAAATTGACCTGTAGAGTCATAATAATACTCTTTTATTAAAATTAAAGCAAGATGCTTGTCTATGAAAAATTTTTGAATTATAATGAACGTGCACGCAGGAGCCGCGTGACAAAGGTGATCGAAAGGAGACGTTATGGCTAAGAAATTCAGCAAGTTTGTTTTATTTTCCACGATAGCCGCCGGCGCGGCAGCGTATTTCTATTACAGGAGATCCAAGGACGAAGCGGAGTTCGTAGACGATTTTGACGACTTTGACCTGGACGAGGACGAAGCGGAACGCACCTATGTCAATCTCGGGGAAGGCGCCGAAAAGGCAGCGGACGCTGCCGGAGAGGCAGCAGCCGAAGCAGCCGACGCAGCGGCGGACACCACTACGGATCTCAAGGAAAAAGCCGCCAAGGTAGGAAAGAAATTCGAGAAGAAGGCCGGGGAGATCGCGAAGGGCACGAAGGCTGTCCTGAAGGACGGGATCGAAGCCGTTAAAAAGGCCGCCGACAACGTAAAGACCTCCAAGACCGAAGGAGAAAAGGTAGTCGACAGCGTAGCGGAAGATGTCAGCGAAAAGGTAGACATCCCCATCTCTGACGGTGAGGACCTCTTCGACGACACCGAGTCGTAAAAGTAAACGCTGAAAGCAGCTTAAAAGGGCCGGAGCGCACGCTCCGGCCTTTTCTTTTCCTCATTTCCCTTATGTCGTCCGGATCTTTTTTCCGTCAGGTCACCTGGCTGCCCTTATGTCCTCATGCAGGTCCCTGGCCTTTTCCTTAAGGCGGTCCGAGGCGACGCGGCTCATAAGTATCTCCGATATCAGCTTTTCGGCCAGGGCGTAGTCCCCGAACCGGAAGGAAAGCGCAGCTATCAGGTAATCCACCGAATGCTCATCCATGCCGCACATGGGAAAACTCTCGCTCCCCCTTGCATTCTTAAAGCCCTCGAGGGCATTCTTGAGGAATGCATCCTCTTCCGCTCCGGTCTTTTTCTTTTCCTCATCATATCCGGGAGTTCCGGGGGTGAGGCTTTCCGCCTTTCCCCGCAGGAGCCAGCCGGCCTTCAGACAGATGAAAGCCTTCTCACTGGCCTTCACTCCGCGGACCACGGCGTTTGCCAGCGCCACCTTATATCTGGCGAGAGCTTCGTCATAGGACAGTTTGCCATGGGGCGGATCCTGGGATTTGAAGCTCGCGGAGATCTTCTCTTTGATAAGCTTCGCCTGCTTGCCGGTGATCCTGGGAAACTCGCCGATAAGAGCCGCACAGCCGCAGTTCGGGCACATGACAACATCATATTTCAAAGGGTCCAGCTGTTTGAACTTCCACCTGAGATCAACGTCCTGAGATACCGCCTTTACCTTCCCGGTCCTCACGGTCAGGCTCTTGAAAGGCTTTGAACAGGCGGGACAGGTGTAGCTTTTTTCAAACACCAGATCCTCTTCCTTAACCTCCTCTTTTTTGGGCGCCTCGGGCTTCTTGTGACTCTGGGGTACCTTGACCTTATTGTCGGCAAAGAGGTCAATGGAATCCAGGCCGCCAAGTCCCAGTGAATCGAGCCCTCCGAGAAGGTTATGATCGTCGTTTCCCATAACTCATTCCTCCTGAAATGATTTTTCGGATATGTTCACCCCCCGTCGGGCAGGGGTTCCTGTGCTGCAATGACGCCCTCTCCGGTCTCAGGAGAAAGGCGGATCCCCTGTCACGCCGGGTTTTTATTATTCCCGGGAAGTACAAATGAGGACTTCAGGGACACTATCCTGTTGAACACAGGCTCTCCCTCCTTTGAATCCCTGGAATCCACACAGTAATAACCGTTCCTCACAAACTGGAAGCTGTCATAGGCCTTCGCATCCCTGACGCAGGCTTCAATGCGGCAGTCCTTAAGGACAGTCAGGGAATTGGGATTCAGGTTCAGGCTTCCGTCCTCGTTGTAGACTCCCTTCTCCTCGTCCACGATATTCTCGTAAAGCCTTACCGTGGCCCTGAAGGCGGTGGCCGCGTCCACCCAGTGGATGGTCCCCTTGACCTTCCTGCCGTCGGGGCTGTTTCCGCCCTTTGTCTCCGGATCGTAGGTGCAGTGGATGAGGGTCACATTCCCCTCAGCATCCTTCTCACAACCGGTGCATTTCACGTAATAGGCGTTCATAAGTCTCACTTCATTTCCGGGGAACATCCGGAAATACTTCTTCGGAGGCTCCTCCATGAAGTCCTCCCTCTCGATGTACAGTTCCCTTGAAAATGAAACCTTCCTGACACCCAGAGACTCATTTTCAACGTTGTTCACTATCTCTATCTCCTCGGTCAGACCTTCGGGGAAATTATCGATCACGAGTTTCACCGGGTCAAGGACCGCCATGATCCTCCTGTCCTTGGGCTTAAGGTCCTCCCTGATGCAGTATTCGAGCTGGGCGTAATCCACGGAGGAATTGGACTTTGAAATTCCGGAGATGTCCACAAAGAGCTTCAGAGCTTCGGGGGTAAAGCCCCTTCTCCTCAGAGCCGCGATGGACACGAGCCTCGGATCGTCCCAGCCGTCCACTATGCCGTCCTCAACGAGTTTCTTGATATATCTCTTTCCCGTCACAACGTTTGTGAGGTACATCTTTGCAAATTCGATCTGTCTCGGGGGCTGTTCAAATCCCACCTCTTCCACGAACCAGTTGTAGAGAGGCCTGTGATCCTCAAACTCCAGAGTGCAGAGGGAATGGGTCACTCCCTCTATGGCGTCCTCCATGGGATGGGCGTAGTCATACATGGGATAGATGCACCACTTGTCCCCGGTATTGTGATGGGTCAGATGGGCTATCCTGTAAATGATGGGATCCCTCATATTAATGTTCGGGGAAGCCATGTCTATCTTCGCCCTGAGGGTGTAAGCCCCGTCGGGATATTTCCCCTCCTTCATCTCCGTGAAGATCCGGAGGTTCTCCTCCACGGGTCTGTCCCTGTCTGGATCGTTCTTCCCGGGCTCCGTAAGGGTGCCCCTGTATTCCTTCATCTGTTCGGGAGTGAGGGACGAGATATAGGCTTTGCCTTTCTTTATGAGCTTTACCGCCCCCTCGTACATGGTGTCGAAATAGTCCGAGGCGAAATACAGCCTGTCTCCGTAATCCGCTCCCAGCCAGTTCACGTCCTCCTTGATGGACTCGACGTACTCCTCCTTTTCCTTTGTGGGATTCGTATCGTCAAAGCGAAGGCTGAAGGTCCCGCCGTATTCCTGCGCTATGCCGTAGTTCAGGAGAATGCTCTTGGCATGTCCTATGTGCAGATAACCGTTGGGCTCCGGAGGAAACCGGGTCTGGACGTGGTCGTAAACGCCCTCCGCCAGATCCTTGTCTATGGCCTGCTCGATAAAGTTTTTACTCTCTCTCTCCTCGCTCATTTTCTTCTCCTTAGCGTTCTGCTGCCGGCGCTCCCGGTTTTTCGTCTCACCGGCAGGTAAATGAACATCTTCCGTATCAGTCCCCGGGTCCGTGGGCGGACCTGAGGACTCAGTGATGGAACAGCCTGACCCCCGTAAAGGCCATGACCATCCCGTACCTGTTGCAGGCTTCGATCACGTTGTCGTCCCTGATGGAGCCTCCCGGCTGCGCCACGTACGACACGCCGCTCCTTCTGGCCCTTTCGATATTGTCCCCGAAGGGGAAGAAGGCATCGCTCCCCAGGGAAACCCCCGTGATGCCGTCCAGGTATTCTCTCTTTTCCTCAGCAGTAAATCTTTCGGGCTTCTCGGAGAATATATTCTGCCACTTCCCGTCGGCCAGCACATCGTCGTCGAACTCGCTCATATAGATGTCAATGGCGTTGTCCCTGTCAGCCCGCCCTATGGACTCCAGGAACCTGAGGGACAATACCTTAGGCGACTGCCTGAGGAACCAGTTGTCCGCCTTTGAGCCCGCAAGCCTCGTGCAGTGGATCCGGCTCTGCTGCCCTGCCCCGATCCCTATGGCCTGCCCTTTGTAGGCGTAGCATACGGAATTACTCTGGGTGTATTTCAGCGTGATAAGGGAGATCAGAAGGTCCCTCACGGCGTCCTCCGGCATCTCCTTATTTTCGGTGACGATATTTGAAAGAACGCTTTTATCCAGCTTCACCTCGTTATGTCCCTGCTCAAAAGACACTCCGAAGACCTGTTTTACCTCCGTCGGGGCAGGTCTGTAAGCGGGATCTATCCGGATGACATTGTAGGCGCCCTTCTTCTTTCCCTTGAGGATCTCCAGCGCTTCATCGCTGAAGCCCGGGGCGATGACGCCGTCGGACACTTCCTTCTTCAGAAGGAGGGCCGTCTCCCTGTCGCATACATCCGAAAGGGCAGCGAAATCTCCGAAAGAGCTCATCCTGTCCGCCCCTCTCGCCCTGGCGTAGGCGTTTGAAAGCGGAGTCATCGGGGCGTCACGATCGACTCTGAACACCTCCCTCATGGTGTCGTCAAGAGGGAGACCTATGGCGGCCCCCGCAGGGGACACATGCTTAAAGGAGGCTGCGGAAGGCAGACCCGACATCTCCTTAAGCTCCGTTACCAGCTGCCACGCGTTCAGCGCATCCAGAAAATTGATGTAACCCGGGCGCCCGTTCAGGATATTTACCGGGAGATCGCTCCCGTCAGCCATGAACACCCTTGAAGGCTTCTGATTCGGATTACAGCCGTATTTCAGTTCTATCTCTTTCAAAGCATCCCTCCGTTCGGAACAGGTTTATCTCACCTTTCGTTCTTATTTACGATCCTGGAATCAACGGTGCCGGTCTTCAGATCCGTGAACCTGGTAAACAGCGACACCTTGTTGTCTTCGTTGAGAGACGTCCAGATGCTGTCGGTGAAATCATCCAGCGACCTGTCGTCTATCTTCACTCTCACGGGCTCTCCCTCAAAGGAGGGAAGGGGATTGCCGTCGCCGATGTATGTGTGGAGGTAACGTCCCTCGCCTTTGAGAGGTTTTTCATATACAAAGGTGCTGCGGATGACTCCCGAAGGGTCGCCGTCGGCGCTCTTTATGATGGACATGCGGTACTTGAGCTTTCCGCTGTCCTTGATCCTCATCATGCAGGATATTCTGGGAGTATAGTTGGGGGCGTCAGGCTCAAAGGTACGGCTCTTGAGGGACGCCTGAAAGGAGTAGCCGTTCTTCAGTCCGTCATAGATGGTGTCTGTCTGGTCTCCGTTGGAAATAATGGTGCAGTCCTCCCACACTCTCACCGGGGAATAGATTATCAGGCTGGGATCTCTTACCTTTGATGGATCGAAGGCCTCAGTCCTGATCCCGGCTCCGTCCTTCACAAAAATGCGGTTTCTGCTGTTCTCGCTCCTTCCCATGATGAAATAAGCGCAGACGGCATGGGTGCCGTCCGCAGTCAGTCCCGCGATCATTCCCCTTCCGGGGTAGGTTGTTCCTGAAAGTTCCTCTCTGATGTCAACTGGGGTCATTCCGTTTCACCGCCTTTCTCTGTCTGGTCTTTTTCTGTCCCCTGCTCCTTGCATCCTTCCTGTTCTGAGTCCCGTTCCCGTCGTCTTCCGTGGCTTCCGGTCCTTCCCTGGGGACGGGAACGCCGGCCTCTTCATCCTCCGAAAGGCTCAATACGAGGTTATTCATCACGTCTTCATTCAACAGAAGACGTTCCACCTTGCTGTTTTCGATCCCGTTCACATTGTGCACTTCCATCACCTGGGAATCGATAAACCCCTCCTCCTGCTGCTGCTTTTCGTAAGGATTATCCGACAATACGTATTTCTTCTCAAACTCATCCGCAGGCATGGGCCTGTCGAAATAAAAGCCCTGGACCATACGGACATTCATATCCTTCAGCACTTCTATCTGGCCTCTGGTCTCGATCCCCTCGACGCAGATCCTCTTGTCCAGGTTTTCCGCAAGTTCGGCCACCATCCTGATAAATGACTGGGAATATGTATCCCAGGCCAGATCCTTCACAAAGGACTGATCCACCTTTATCACGTTCAGCGGTATCTCCCTTATGTGGTTCAGTGAAGAATAGCCGGTGCCGAAATCGTCAAGGGCGATCCTGGCTCCAGTCTCCCTGATCTCCCCCAGGATCTTCTTCATCCTGTCCAGATCGTTTATCGCCAGGCTTTCCGTGACCTCAAGGGTGAGGTTCATGGGATTGACGCCGGTTTTCTTTATTGTCTCCTTAATCTTATCGACGATATCATCCTGAAGGAGCTGCACCACGGACAGGTTCACATTCACCTTGTAATCGGGATGTCCGTTCTCATTCCATCTGCGGCAGGTCTCACAGGCCTGCTCAAGAACGTACTGCCCTATTGGATTGATAAGCCCCAGATACTCCGCCAGCGGGATAAAATCCGCGGGGGAGATAAAGCCCAGCTCCGTGCTGTTCCATCTGATGAGAGCTTCCGCTCCGGTGCACTTATAGCCGGGCACCTTTATGTCGGTGATGGGCTGGTAATATACCTTGAACTCGGAAATATCGTGAAGGGTGGCCTCCCTCATGTACTTCTCCATGGAGAGGCGCTCCGTGGGGGCTTCCTCCGCGGTCTTTCCCGAATACCAGGCGATGTTGTTCTTGCCGTTTCTCTTTGCGTCGTACATCACAACATCGGCACATCTGATGATCTCCTGGACCTCCGTGCCGAATTCCGGGAACCTGACGATGCCCATGCTCATGGTGCAGTAGTAATCCGCCCCTTTGAGGAACCATGGCTTCAGGAACACATCCCTGATATTATCGATGATCTCCTCGCCCCTCTTGAATTCCGAAGGCGGGATTATGACCACAAATTCATCGCCGCCCATCCTGTAGCAGGTGTCCCTTATCCCCTGTATCTTGCGGAGGGAATGGGCTATGGACTGAAGCAGGGCGTCTCCGTACTGATGCCCGAGCCCGTCGTTGATATGCTTGAAATCGTCCAGATCAAAGTACAGGAGTATCCCGCTCTCGCCGTGGGATCTGGCGTAGTCCACAAAGCGGGCAAGATCCCTCTCGCAGCACATCCTGTTGAAAAGTCCCGTCAGGAAATCGGTGTAGGCCTGCTGCTCGATCCGGTTCTGATATTCCTTCTTTTCCGTGATCTCATGGATGGACAGGAGCATGACTCTCTGCCCTCCCATCCACATGAGTTCAGTATAATAAACCTCATACCACCTGGAATTCTCTTCGTAAAGGAACTCGTAGGACCCTGTCCTTGATCCCTCGGGGATCCTGGATTCAAATATCTCCTTAAGGCTGTCTTCCTTAAGTTCCCTTGCAAAGGCGCTCCTCATGGTGGAATTCGCAAATACGAGACCGCCGTTGTCGACGGATCTCAGATAGATCGACGAGCCCACGTTATCCAGGACCTCGGAAAGGGATGCGAAGGATCCGGCAAGGGAGTTCTGCTCCACCCTTCTGTTCACTATGCTCTGAAGGATATGGGCCGTACCGCTTATAAAGCGGCTGTTCTCCATGGACCATTTGCGGCCCCTGACCCTGCTTTCAAGAAGCAGATACATCTGGGGCTTTCCGTTGATGAAGATGGGCGCCACAGCCTCGGCAAAAATGCCCTGTGACGTAAGAGACTCGTATATCTCCGAGGTGGTCTGATCCCCGTAGGCCCAGAAGGAAACCCTTGAGCCCACCGCATAGGGAGCCTTCTCCTGGTCGAGAGACCGGTCATACATGGAAGCATAACCCTGGGCGTACCATTCCGCCGCCACATCCATCCTGAGCGGGTCATCCATATGTATCTGACAGATCTGGCCTCCGGTGATGTCCAGATACTCGCAGACCACGCTCAGATACTCCAGGAAAATCCTCTCAATGCCCTCATCGGACTCCAGGAGCCTGATGATCCTCATCATGGCCTCGGATTTCCGGATCTCCATTTCTTTGAGCTTTTCCGTCTCCTCCAGCGCGCGTACCTGACTGTAGGTTTTTTCGCCGGGGAAGGACATGGTCTCTATGTAAAGAAGGGAAGCCTCCCTCAGGGTATCCAGAAGCGGCAGGAACCTGGAGGAGTCCATGGTGCACCTGAAGCAGGCCCCCTGAGCCTCCGTTTCCTCCTGAGGGCAGTCGGAAAAGGCGCCGAACACCACCCAGGTGATCACGGTCCTCGTTCCGGTGAGAACGGAGACTGCGCCGTATCGGACGTCCCTTCTTTCGGTATCCTCCACGGCCTGATCCTCCAGCGGGCTTTCGGACACCCTTTTTATGAGCATGTCCACACGCTCCTGAGAGATTATTTCCCGGAAGAGACGTATGTCGTCTTCATTTCCGGACATGGTGGTGACGGGTTCCCCGTCGCTTCCCATACACACTACCGCAGCTCCGCTCAGAGCGGCCAGATTATCCTGCAGCGATTGTAAGATCTCGTTCATCTGTAACCGTATCAATCCTCTTCAACACTGTAGTTTGGAGCTTCTTTTGTGATCTGTATATCATGGGGATGGCTCTCCCTGAGAGCAGCGCTCGTGATCTTCATGAACCTGCTCTCCTTCTGAAGAGTGGGGATATCCGGAGCCCCGCAGTATCCCATTCCGGACCTGATGCCTCCCACAAGCTGGAACACGGTGTCCTCCACCAGTCCTTTGTAGGGAACGCGTCCCTCAACGCCTTCGGGCACCAGCTTCTTTGCGTTCTCCTGGAAGTATCTGTCCTTGGATCCGTTCTCCATGGCGGAGATGGATCCCATTCCCCTGTAAACCTTATATTTGCGTCCCTGGAACAGTTCCGTAGCCCCGGGGCTTTCCTCACATCCTGCAAAGATGGAACCCATCATGCACACGTTCCCTCCGGCGGCAAGAGCCTTGGTCATGTCTCCGGAGTATTTAATACCGCCGTCAGCTATGATGGGAATGCCGTATTTTGAAGCCACCGCATAGGATTCCATCACCGCGGTGATCTGAGGCACGCCTATGCCGGCCACCACTCTGGTGGTGCAGATGGAGCCGGGACCTATTCCAACCTTTACGGCGTCCGCTCCCGCCTCGATGAGATCCCTCGTGCCCTCTCCGGTGGCCACGTTGCCCGCGATCACCTGCAGATCCGGATATTTTTCCTTGATCAGCTTCAGGCATTTCAGCACATTTTCCGAGTGGCCGTGAGCGGAATCCAGCACCACCACGTCCACCTTGGCCTTGACCAGCTCTCCCACACGGTCCAGGACATTTGCGGTGATGCCCACGCCTGCGCCGCAGAGAAGGCGCCCCTGGCTGTCTTTTGCCGCAAGGGGATATTTTATGGTCTTCTCAATGTCCTTTATGGTAATAAGACCAACGAGGTTGAACTCCTCATCCACGATAGGGAGTTTTTCCTTTCTGGCGCGGGCCAGTATCTCCTTTGCCTCTTCAAGGCTTATCCCCTCCCGGGCCGTCACCAGTCCCTGTTCCTGGGAGGTCATGGATTCCGAGATCTTCTTTGTGAAATCGGTTTCGAACTTCAGATCCCTGTTGGTGATGATACCTACAAGGCGCCGTCCCTCGGTCACCGGAACCCCCGATATCTTGAACTTGGACATCAGATTCTCGGCATCCTGCAGGGTGTTTTCCGGGGACAAAGAAAAAGGATCCGTTATGACGCCGTTCTCCGATCTCTTGACCTTGTCCACTTCTTCCGCCTGCTGCTCTATGGACATGTTCTTATGGATCACTCCGATCCCGCCCTGACGGGCCATGGCGATGGCCATGCGGTTTTCCGTGACCGTATCCATTCCGGCGCTCATCATCGGGATATTGATCCTGATCTTCTTCGTGAGATTTGTGGTCAGATCCACCTCGTTGGGTATGACCTTTGAATAGGACGGTACCAGCAGTACGTCGTCAAAAGTGATGCCTTCACCGATTATTACAGCCATAGTCCTCCCTTCCGCACATGCGTCCGGACCCGGAAGTCCGGATCGAAACATATGTCATCTCACTGCCCGGTGAGTTTCGATCCGGCGGCTTTCCCGAGAGCCGACAGGAACTCTTCATCCGGGGTGAATATCACTTTTTCACTCCCCTCATACGCCATGACGTAATTACCGGGCTTTCCCTTTCCGGCGCTCACGTCCGTGACCTTCATCTGCCTTCCCTCCAGGGAAAGCGCTTTTTGCGAGCCTTCAGGGTATATGCCCTCCGCCCTGTCCAGAGCCCATGTCCCAACCGAACGTCTGGAGGCTTTGTTGTAGATCGCGTCTGCGGTCATCTCGCGTCCAAGCAGGCTGTACTCGTATTCAACGCTTGAACGGTTCCCGAAGAACCAGCCGGCAAGCCACAGAGCGAGGGCGGGCACCACCGCCAGAAACGACGCTACCGCTCCAAGGAAGCACACTCCCCCGAGGATAAAGCAGAGATATTGCAGGAACCTGAAGAGGGGCCGGTCCACCGGCGTCGTCAGGCATTCCGTAAAGGTATCTCCGTCGTACAAAGCTCTTACTCCGCTCCCTTTATCAGAGAGAACTGAAACCGAAGCCGTTGCAAAGGGCGTCTACGTGGACCTTTGCCTGACAGAGCGGGCAGTTGTCCGTGGGATAGCTGTGATAATCCGGCAGATCCCTTGTGGTGTAGAGAGCATGGATAGGCATTCCCATCACCTTGCTGGCGGCGGAAAAGATGGCGGACACCCCGACTATGCTCCCCCCGAAATAATTGACGGCCTCGATGGCCTTTGTAAGAGCGCTTCCCGTGGTGACGGAAGCAGTAAGGATGATCACGTTTTTGTTTTTCACCATGTGCTGGGTATTCTCTCTGAACACCACCTGTCCCGTAGTGTCATATTCGGGCGCGACCACATATATGGTCTGGTGGGCGTTCTTCGAAAGGACCCCCGCCTTGGTGAGTTTATTTGCGAGATAGGCTCCCACGACCTCCATATCTTCAAGACATAACACCGTATCCACCGCGGTCGAGACGAAGTAGGGCTCGGCCATCTCCTCTCCGGTGGCTCTGGCCTCTCTCTGTCTGGCCTTCATATCGCTGAGATCCATGTAGTAATTTACGTGGGAATGGGGCGTGATGAAATGCCCGGGTATGTAGCGGAGCACCACATCCTTATTTCTGGAATAGTCGATCTTTTTGTAATCCTGCATTCTTCCTCACCTCCTGGATGTACAGCCGAAGGAGCGCCAAAAGAGACGCTCTTCATATAAGTCCAATTATTTTAACACATTTTCCCGTTTTAAGACAACAGGGATTTTCACCCTCTTTTATTTCACTTTGACTTTGCAGGGACCCACCTCCGTTCCGTCCGACAGGTGGGCGTATATGCCTGCGGTCCCCCTGCTCATGGCAGTGAAGGTGACCTTTCCGGTATTTTCATCATGAGAGACGGATATCACCCTTGGATCATCGGACCTCCAGGAGAGCACCCCGGAATCCCTGTCCATGTTTTTGACCTTAAGCTGGACATCCTTTGAAAGGCCCGCCTTGATCGTATACCTGCCCTTATTGAGCTTTGGCCTGACCACCTTCAGCTTTACGCTTATCTTCCTCCCGCCGTAGGTCAGGGTGATCTTTGAGGTGCCGGGTCCTTTCGGGATGATGATCTCATGATCTTTGTCCGCTTCGGCCACTCCCGGCTTCGATGAGACAATATCCGTAATGGCCGTATGGCCCGCGCCGGACACAAGTGTCCTTGCGGATATGGGGGCCAGATTGTAGACGGTCCTCTTCACAGCCTTGGGGACGTCGGTAACCACCCTGAATCTGTGGTCCTCCCTGCCGCTGTAGTGCATCGTCACGGTGCATTCCCCTGCCTTGAGGACGGAGACCGCCCCCGTCTTTTTGTTTACCTTGATGAATTTAGGTTTCCCGGGCTCCAGATCTATCGATGTGACCCCGGTCATGAGATTCTGGGAGAGTGTATAGGGATTTCCCTTCATGAGATATACCGTTTCCGGTTCACCGGCGTCTTCATATCCGATGGGCTTAACTCCCGTGCGTGTCTCCTTTATTACAAAATACGCCCGGGGAGAGTAGGGAACACGGCAGGGGATATCGTAGGTGATATAGTCGTCATCGATGGATACGGGCACCATCTGTGATACTATATCGTCGCAGATGATACGGGAGGATGACACTCTTCCCGTCTCCCTGTCGTCGTATCTCTCAAGCCTGAGCTCCACGGAGAAGTCTTTTTTCACCTTGATGCGGAGGGTTTCCGTCTTCCCGCCTTCGGAGATGACGGCATCGGTTTCCCTGCCGTTTTCCAGGACTTTGATGGAAGTTATGGGTTCGTTCTTCCCGGATACATGCACGGAGCAGCCGAAATTTTCCGCATCCTCCGCTTTGGCGGGAAGAACTAATGCAAATTCGGCGTTCTTTTGTTTTCCTCCACTCTGGAACTCGCCTGCGTTGTATTCTGTGACGGCAAGGGAATCTCCCGGGTTTGAAGCGTCGGGATCCACCATATGGAACTGTTCGTAGCTGGTGCTGAAACGATTCAGATCATACCCCAGTTCAGGCATCATGAGATACCACTTTTCCGTTCCGGGATAATCGACCAGACTCCCGAGATACGGACCCACCTTGGAACTGCAGCTGCCCGAGCGGAAGTAATTGGTATTGAACAGTTTATATATCTTGCCTGTCTCCTTCCCGTCCTGTACCAGACTCCAGTACCCATGCCCGTCGTAGAAATTACCCCTTACGGAATTGTAATAATCGGCGCTGGGAAAATGGACATCATAATCGTGCTTCACGTCACGTTTGTAATCCAGGGCCAGCATTTTCGTATCGGCTTTGTCGGAGTTCTCCCTGTATCTTTTGCCGTCGAAGACATAATACACTTCAACTCCTTCTGCGGTGTTCACTCCCACCCTCCTGAAGGGCAGATAGGCGCTGAATCTGTCCGCAAAGGATGAGGCGGCCCCCACATATGACTCAAGGTTTTCAATGCTCTTGAAATCGTCCCTGATGGACTCCTCATGGTCCCACCAGTATCTCGAAGAGATATGGTCCACGAACTCCGTATTCTGAAGGGTAGCAGACGCTGCATCCTCGGGCTGCATGTACTGAGAGAGGGTGAGCTGTATGCCGCTGTCAATGTTGATGGGGGTTTCCAGCAGAGTCTGCAGGGACTGCTGGAAATACAGATTGAGCTGGCTTAAGGCATTCACTCTCTGCTCCAACAGCACCTCCTGTTCCTTAAGCTCATCACCGGTATAATTTGCGTAGATATAAGCGGACTGTCTGCCCACAAGATCCTGATACATGAGCAGCAGATTGGTGATGGTGATGATCTGGTCCGCCATGCTTGCGTAGACGTACCGGTATTCTTCATCGCTGAAAGCAAAGGCCTGGTGCGCCAGTTTTGCGGAGTATTCCGTGAAATTGCCTTTATCGGAGCACATGGCGCTGCACATGTTGTGAATGTCATCCAGCAGCACCAGATCGATCACATTTCCGGTCATGGCGTTTTCTTCCACCTGGGCTGCGGGCATTGCGGGAACCTTTTGCTGGTAAATGAACAGGAGGGTCTGATAAAATCTCCTCTCCGCGGCCTCATAGGCGGTCTTTTTGGCCGGAGTCCCATCATTCTTGTAATCCACGGCGGCCTGCATGTAAGCGGTATAGGCGTCATAGGCTGTGGAAACCCCGTATTCCTCATACTTATCCGTGACATCATCATGCCAGACTTCATTTCTCTTGTCGTAGGCAAGCCTGATGTTCTGGTCGGCAAGCATTCCTTCTATCACGGTGGTGTAATCGGTGAGATGCTCGTCCACAAGCTTTACCTCTGCCAGGATTTCCTCACATATCGCAGCCACCTTGTCAATGGCGTTGTCCGTGCGGTTGCCGAGGACCCAGGAGCTGACAAATGACGCCACATTTTGAAGTTCCTCGGAATCCGTGCTCTCGGCTATCCCCGTGACTGCAAGCCCCGCCGCGGCAAAGCCGCTTTCTATGGCGATATTTACGCAGTGCCCTATCAATAATGCCCCGAGGGCGCCCGAGGGATCAGAGGATGTATCATCCGCACCCGGGACGGGTCCCGATCCGTAGGCCACGCTGTTCCCAAAGAGGGAAAGGGAAAGCAGCAGGGCAGTGAATGTTCTTATTATCTTTCTTCCCGCTTTCTTCATATGGCTTTCCTCCGTTTATGATATGATCCTCATTGTCTCCGAAAAGGATTTCTGTAAGTGAGATCCCGCCCGTAAAACGGTTCCAGTTCATACCGGCGGGTCAGACGCATCACTTCACCAGGAGCTCGCAGTACGCCGTATTGAAGCCCTCTGCCCCGGCAGTCACCGTGTAGCTTCCGGGAGTGACCGTGCTGTCGATGGCAAAGCTGCCGGGTTTATCCGTGACAGGCTTTATGCCCGGAACCCCGTCAGGGGCGGTCCAGGTCACCGCAAGGGGATCCGATCCCTTGGGAAGGGTGCGGGCATTAAGCTTTACCGTCGCGGTCTTTCCCGCCGCTTTTGGGATCTTCACATTTACCGATGTTTTATTCAGCTTTATGAATCTGTCCGGTGCGTAGGGCCCTGCTTTTACCGCTTTTTCTTTGGCAGTCTTTCCGGCTTTGATCGTGACCGTCCCTTCGGCACCGGGATCAGTTACAGCCACAAAGCCCGACTTTGAGCATTTTACGTTTTTCCCCTTCACCCTGAAGGAAAGATCTTTCTGATCCGTATTATCCTTTGGCAGCATG
>JAEEGL010659949.1_pt1 | contig 26898 bp, 28 predicted proteins | sample 9134231 | NCBI WGS metagenome assembly JAEEGL01 (sample SAMN16246548, study PRJNA631951) | gut metagenome | biome: gut microbiome; feature: rumen; material: fiber-attached | host: Bos | place: Iran: Karaj | collected 2018-10 | reverse complement strand
CTTTTTCATGAGATATCAAAAGCTTCCTTGATATACTTCTGTTCAAGACCTGCTTCGCTCATGTGAGTCAAGCATAAATAAAATCGCTTTTTATAAGCCTTAGTTATTGTTTATTAAATTATCATATCTTTTGATTATCCTAAATCTTACGATACGGATTGTGCGTTCGCCAGTCCAACTTTTCTAATTAGAGTTACAATAATTACCAAACATCTCTTTTTTCCCAAAACAAACTGAACGCACGGTTTTTATGCTCAATGCACCATTCATAGAATTCTCTGTTGTTGTCTTCCTTACATCTCGTTTCAAAGCAATCTTTTGCAAATACAATTTCCTGTTTCCTACAGTCACTGTTGTCGTGGTCGTAGAAAAAAGTCCCCATCACGGTGTTTTCAGGAACCCTTTCACCTTTTCCGCTACCATACCGCATTCGCCAAAACGGGAAATCATCGCTATGACTAACCCAACGAATTTTCCCATCCACTGCATAACAAATCAATAAAGGATCATTACCTATATCAGCAAACCGTAGAGCAGCAGCCGAGATACTGACATTATATCTTTCAGCGATCTTTTCAATGAGACCGAAACAAAACTGTTTACCTTGAATAAACTTCCCAAATGATAGTTTCGGCATCAATAACGACGAGGCAAAAGCATCTGCCTCTCGTTCAATCTGCCAGGCACGCTGGTTTGTCAAGTAACTGACAGAACCGTGGGGCTTCAACGTCCCATTGATTAGTCCTTTGCGATGAGTTGGAATAAAGTAATGTCCCAGTTCATGCGCCAATGTAAACCTTCCTTTTGTGGTCCTGTTATTATTTCCCGTTTGTATGTTCAGATGGATATAAAAATCATCCGTACCCTCTTCAAACCAAGTCAGCCCATCAAAGGTTGAACTGCCGTAGTCGTCAAAGATAATTTTGATAAACTCATCCTCGGCAACTTTCAGAAGAGGTACTGGCTCATCATAACGCGAAGCCACTTCTTCTGCCAAATCCATAATTACACTATTCACCCTTATCGTCATCGTCTTTATGCTGGTTCTTCAGTTTCTCTACAAGGCCTTTGGGCATACCTTCAAAATTACGTGCAACCATTCTCAAATCATCTTGTGAAAAATCATTTCTGCCAGTTAACGTAACCACCTTTGCCTTGTATTGGCATCCACCATTCACAATGCCATCCACATCCACATGAAAGTTCTCATCTACTTCAACCTTTGAATAGATATTCTCAAAGGCCACCATCTCTTCTTCGTTACGTGGCGGAAGATAGCCGATAGAGCATAATAGCCTGTCAATGATACTTTCTTTCATAATGATAACCCTCTCAGTTTTTGTTCAACACGCAAATGGCAATGCTTGATTGCATCTTGCGTAATATTATAGCGCGACCTAAGCTTTTTGAGTACATTCCTTGGCACTCTATCGTTTATTTTCAAATATAACTTATAGGTCAGATATACCGTCACCTCTTGCTCGCTCAACCCTGCAAAAACCTCATCCAACCTGTTCTTTAAAGCTTCAAACCTCTCTTCCGACAAGTAATCATTCTCTAAATAGCTCTCAATAAAAGCTTCGGTTGAAGTAATGAGTGGCAAATCCTCAGCCTCGGGATGTGAACAGTTGCCTTTTTCTGAAAACAACATGAGTTCATGATACAGTATCTTGCTAATCCATTGCATGATTGCCCGGTCTATATCTTTTATATTCGTTTTCTGCTTATCAAAAGTGGGATACAGCCATATTTTCTCAAATGCACATTGAACTATATCGAAAGCATATTGCTCGGGCCGTTGATACCTCCTACAGATTATGACAGCCTCTTGAGCCGCTTTTTTTTCATAGCTGCTACAAAACAACTCGAAAACCCTACGGGCCTCCTCTCTGTTTTTATCCTTGTTCTGGGCTATCATCATTATCATTTGATCTCCGTCCATTTTCAACAAGTGTTCGTTTTATTACTAATTTCGTGACAGATTATTGTGTTGTCACGATTTTAGTATATGGGTAAAAACATAAATTATTTGTAATATGAATAAAAATAAGAATTTCAGACGCATTCCCGACTACATCAACAGAGAATTAAACGGCATCAAATCGCCGTACGTAGTGGTATCTGCCACTTTGAAAGTATCATTGGCTGAGATAGCTGAGGGCAAGTATCGTCATCTCGGCATCAGCCTTAAAGATGGTAACGTAAACCTAAGTCCAACCATCCTGCCACCAGCATCCAACGGAACCTATTCAAAAAGAAACCGCGATGGTTACGAAATCGTATTCAAGAACCGGCCCAAGGTATTGAAAACCTTCTATTGGGAAACGCCCAACTTTGGCGACCCATCCAAAGGCACTCACGAGAACTCATGGACTAGGAAGGTCTTCCAAAGGCAGTTTGTGGCACCTCGCGAATGGAACTTGTCACTTGAAATCTTGCAACAAAAAGGAGAAGTCGTTTTATTGAAGGTGGCCATTGACACTATGTTGAACCGCAACCATCCTGCTTTTAATGACGATTTACTCTTTGCGCTCAACCTGCTTCAAGAAAACAACCGCGACAGTCATGTATTTGATGCCAATGCCACCCTCGACGAATATCTGAAAGTTACTAGCCTGGGGTGGGAAATTTTTCCTAAAGGAACACTTGAAAGAGCTGTCGAAAAGGTAAAGGGGCAAATCAGAACCATGACTCCCGAAAAGGAAAAACGCATCGCAGACCGCGCACATTTTATCTCTACCCTAAACCCTTTGGAGTATTTTGTTGGAACTGGCATGAACAGCAAATACTTCGGAGCCAAATTTGCCGACAACCTTGTCGCTTTCGAAAATGTTGACTACGGAAATGCTGTTTACATCCTGTTTGGCAACTGGGAAGAGCTTAGCAAAAAGAGCCGTTCAGAAATACTCAAACGACCTGATAAAGACTTTGTACGCATCCCTCACACTCGCTATTGGAAACAAAACTTGCGCAGCGAGTTAAAACGGCACTTGAATCATTAACCACACAACTGGCAATATTGCCATAACTTTTACATACAAATAATTATGGGTAAGACAAAGACCAAGTACATTGAGCATGCAAGGGATGCAAAGACTGGGCAGTATGTCTCTATGGAATACGCCAAGAAGCACCCGAGCACCACGGTGGTGGAAAGAGACAAGAAAAAGTGATTTCTATAAAACACCGTGACAACAGGCAGGTCTTCTAACAAGGGGGCCTGCTTGTTTTATTTCAGCACATCACTTCTCAATTTGTCAAAGCACCGGTTCCCCACCTTGCTATACTCCTCTCCAAAGATATCCTCATAAATCTGCTGCTCCGTATAACGGTCTGGTTTGGCAGCCATACCCCTCAATAGGTTGCTTATCATACTAATGCTCCCTACAGAATACCGCTCTTTCAGGTCTAATAGTCGAAGCGCAAATATTTTGTGGTAGTTGTATCGTTGTCTTAGTCTGAACAAATCCACGCTTTTCTTAAAAGCGGTGTCATGACAAGTAATATCTATCGAATACTTTTTCATGTGCTTGACGAACCCGTACGTAGAAGCCCTTCTTGGCGTTATGCCAAACGACACATTCCCATCAAAATCATAACTATCGCTTGTAGGGCTGAGCTTGATAAGTTCGTTTTTGTCAGTCTTGTCACCTATTGTTTCCGAGTGCTTCAACTTTTCATTGCACACTGGGCAACTGGGTACAAAGTTGTAAAGCGACAACGCTAGCAACGGGCAACTACCTTTATCCAACTCATGATCCAAGTCAAAATGGTTGTCAGACTGCAATTCTATAGAGTCACTTTTTTTCGCTGAACGCCAGCAACTCATTTTGTCAAAATCATTCAGAGAAGAAAAAGAACCTCTCTCATCAATAATCTTCTGAATAGTTTTGTCGTTTAGGTTGCATGGAATAAATTTCTTCAATTCCTCGTGACTGGCTTTTTTGATGAAGCAATACTTGTCTTTGTAATCATTCAGTATCCCATATGAATTGATATAAGCAGTACCACAGTAATGGCACACATGTATCTCAAACTTGTTCTTAGGCTCCATGAAGAAGCCCGCTATCATCGGTTGATACTTCTTATAGTCAAACAGGTCAACAATTTCTTCTCTTCTTTTCTTCGGCAATCTTTTCCATTTCAGATACGTTTGAAAAATGTCCACAAGTTTTGGAAAATCCGCCGTCAAAATATCCGAGATAGAGGCGGGGATACCGCTCACACTATATATCTTTGCTATTTTGCTCCGAATCTGGTGCCACTCTTTGTCCATATCAACTAAGTCAAACAGTCTCAGATACCTCTTGTTCAATATGCTCTTGGAAAGCCCATAAACCACTTTAATCATATCTGTTTCTCTCCTCCTCAAGAGCCGTCAGCCTTTCTTTGGCCAATTTGATTTCTTCTTCAAGCGCCGCCTTGCGGCCAAGTAATTTTGAATACAGTTCTATTAGCATTGTCTTTACCGATTTCCGCAAATACTCGTCGGCAATAGTCTTGCTGATGTAGTCATACTTATCTTTATTCTTCTCAAGGTCTTCTTTCAAAGCAACCATGTTCCCGCCAGTCCTCAACAGTTCGTGCAACGAGATAATATGCTGGATTTCTTTTCTTGCTATTTCGCCAACCGAATAATCCATAAAGAAACTTTGATTCAGCATATCATGAATATTGGCGCAAAAAGTTTCACTCGATTCCTCACCATCACCCAAAAAGAGAATGTTTTTCCTTGGCAAGTCGGAGATGACGAATGGAGAATGCGTCACGACCAACACGTTTATGCCTTTGATAGCCTCGAATTGTAGATTTTTTATTGCCGTCCTCACATAATGCAAAAATCGTCTTTGCAGGTCAGGATGGAAATACATTTCCACCTCATCAAGCATGATGTTCACATACTTGTATTTCATCAAGTACTCACGGTCATCATCAGCCAGTTTGCCCATTCGGTAGTCTTCGCTCACAGAATCGATATTGGCCAAATGGTACATCAAGTTGCTCACGGTGTAAGCTATCTGCCTTTCACCCGAACTTAGTCCTTCGAAAGGGATTATATCCATATCGCCATATGAATGGTCGGGTTTTATTTTCTCTTTCTTTACAATCTGAAATACGATGTTCGTGGTAGGTGGAGGCAACAATTCCATCATCTTTATCTTCCATCGCGCATTATCCACATTGTCAAACACCTGCAAAGCATCCTCATAAGCCTTGTCAAGCGGAAAAACTGCTCTCGAACTCTGACTGTATAGGTTAAACTTGAGTTTAAACAGGCACCTTCTTAACTTCAAAGTCACATGGCTTGTGTCGGCTTGCATCATTTCCATGTGTTTCCTAAAAAGAGCCTCGTTGAAATTCACACGGAACAAGTTTCGACTTACCTTGTAATACTGCTTGTAGGTTCTGATAATCTTCAGTGTCTTATACACCACATACTGATGCTCCAAAGTACCATTCCCCTTTGGCATAGGCAAGTTCATCCAGTCCATCCACGACCTCAATATCATATTGTAATACAAATCGAAGTCTTCATACAACATACTACCCTTTTTGATTTTCAGGGTATCTTTCATCCTTGCCTTTGTAAAGCTTTTATACTCTATTGGCGGCAGAAATACAGCCATTATTTCAAGGTCATCATTGATTGACCTAAATGGGAACTGACCGTCGGTATCCTTATAGAACAACATCGACAGCAAGCGTTCTTTGGCCAAAATGTTCTCTTTTGGCACATTGACCAAGCCTCCACTTCTCATCGGGTGTATGACCACTGGGGTTTGATAGCCGTCATTCTTGTGAAACACACCTTTAAGCCAAATATCATCTTCAGTTATACCAACATTTTTATCATCATAGTTTTTCTGCCAATCGGCCTCCCTGAAATAATCATGATAGTTGTAAGCATACATGGAATAGTTGCAGACTATTGTGTAGAACAGTTCCATCAGTGTTCCATATTCATCCGTCTTTGTCTTCTTTACCACGTCAGGATCGTTGGTCTGTTCTTCAATATCCAGTAACTCTTTTGTGTTGGTATATGTAAAATTGTTAATGCCTTCCCTTTGATAATATCTCAGTTTCAATGATTGGCCATAACTTCTGATGATGACTACCCGATTATCTATCAAAACCGCAAGTTCACCATAAACACTTGGCACGAAATGCAATCTTTCGGCTGCGGCGAATATTTCTTCCTCCCCAATTACAGCCGCCGCCAGATTATTCAGAATCCTGATAATCATATCGACAGTGCTGCTTTTCCCCTTCCCGTTCTTTCCGACTATGGCACTTATGCTAACCGATACTCTTTCGGTATCATATAACTCGTGGTCTTCCGAAAAAATGTTACTAAACTTTACTGTATGATCCGTAATGGAAACACCTTCATAAAAATACAGCCAACCCTTCCTTCCGTATAGTGCTTTCTGCATGCAAGCAACATCACGCACCGCATCCAGGTTCACATTACCCGGCTTGAACACCCTCAAGCCCAATAATCTAAATTGTGCTTTCATCTTTATTGAATTTTTTAGCAACCTCGATTATCTGTCAACCACTTTCAACTCCTTGCCATCAAGATATCCTTCCATTACCCCAAAATGAGACAATTCAATGTTTTGTTCTTTTAATTCATCGCCGCTTAATCCAAATGACTCCAAAGAATACCTTTCACCCTGTCTTAACACCTCAAGGTCATAATACGTTGGCGAAGTCAGCATGAAATAATCTATCAGCCGTTTGCAATACTTTTTGCTACCCAATGGTTTGAGAACGGGTATGGCATAATTGTCGAAACTGTCATCAGGGAAAGCAAAGTCGTCATTCTTTTGCGAGGATGTGTACATAATGCCTAAAAGCTCGCTGCCAACCTTATCTTCCCTGTTTTTCGAAATGACCCACTCTGTCAACAACTGAGGTATCAAATATTCTGGCTTATAGGTGTCCTTATTGTTTTTCACCTGCACCATCGAAGCAATAACCAATGGAAAAAACGACATATTTCTAACTATATCCGCATCCCAGTCGGTTTTGGAAGGCACCCTAAGGTCAAGCATCTTAAAATCCTTTTGCGCCTCGAACTTTGAAACCATCACCGTACCAAAAGCAGGCCTACCCATCTCCTCCCAACAGCCATAAACCCTATGAGACAAATACAGACACGGATAACCAGGAACACTATAGCGTTGCGTCACAACAAGCCCTCTATTATCCAGCGGAATGTGGAACATGTCTTTAGGCTTAAGATTATGTTGTTCATCTAATGCAATAATTCTCATCCTATAGGCCTTGGTTTCACGTGCCACAGTATAGATATTCTCGTTTAAAGCAAGCCCTCGTATTTCAGTTTTCTGTGTTTTATAACCATCTAGCTGGTTTTTGATAGTAGTATAAGCTGAATGACGCATTCCTCTATACTCACTTTCAACGGCGCGGTTGATGCCTTCACAAAGTTGTTTAATCCTGTGTTTTATCTCATCCCAATTTTCCGGACGTTCATTGACATCCAATTGTTTGACATACTGCAAATATTGATTGAGATTTTCGCTTACCACCTCTCTATAGTCCTTCTTATCATCAGACTTTACTGGCACCATCGAAATAATCTTCTCGTATAACTTGTCTTTATTCATAGTATTGAATTATCCATAATATTTATATCTTCTATCTAACATCATCCATTTTATATTTTTATCACCCCCTCGCCCAAAACCAATAACCGCAAAACCGCCACCCCGCCTATATGTACTTCATAATTGTCAACTATCAATTGGCTTCGCCGAAATCAAAGATTGGCTAACGCCGAAATCTCAGATTCAACGTAGTTTATGCTTCGCATTTCTCACTTGTCAATTACTCTACTCTACAAAAGGCCCTCCGATTAGGACAGGCCGCCTTTAAAACAAAAAAGATTTACGTAAGATTTAGCTACGCTGAACGCAGAGCGTTTGCTTCCCTACTACCTCATCCGTCCAATCCGTGCCAATCCGTGTTCAAAAAAAAACACATCATCCGTGTTCCCCTACCCCTTCATCATCCTCCCCACCAATCCCGTAAGCACCTGCCCAGGACCGCACTCCACAAACTCCGTCATGCCGGCGGCAAGCATGTGCTGCACGCTCTGCGTCCAACGGACGGGGGCGGTGAGTTGCTTCAGGAGGTTGTCTTTGATCTCCTTGGGATCGGTATGGGGCAAGGCATCCACGTTTTGATAGACGGGACAGACGGGCTGGCTCACCGGAGCGGCCTCGATGGCTTTGGCCAGTTCCACGCGGGCGGGTTCCATCAGCGGGGAGTGGAAAGCACCGCCTACTGCCAAGGGCAGGGCGCGCTTGGCGCCCGCCTCTTTCAGCTTGGCGCAGGCTTCTTTCACGGCATCCACGTTGCCCGAGATGACCACCTGGCCGGGGCTGTTATAGTTGGCAGGGACGACCACGTTGCCTTCTTTACTGACCTCAGAACAGATCTTCTCGATGGCCTCATCGGGCAAGCCTATGATGGCGGCCATGGTGGAGGGTGCCGCCTCGCAGGCCTTCTGCATGGCCATGGCACGGGCGTAGACCAAGCGGAGGCCGTCCTCGAATGTTAATGCACCAGCGGCGGTAAGGGCCGAGAACTCACCAAGGGAATGGCCTGCCACCATGTCGGGCTTGAAGTCGTCCAAGCAGAGTGCGGTAACGACCGAATGCAGGAACACAGCCGGCTGCGTCACTTTGGTCTGCTTCAGGTCTTCGTCCGTTCCTTCGAACATGATGTCGGTGATGCGGTAGCCAAGGATCTCATTGGCCTTGTCGAACAATTCTTTCGCGTTTGCGTTGCTTTCATAAAGGTCTTTGCCCATGCCTACGAACTGGGCTCCCTGACCAGGGAATACGTATGCTTTTGACATATAAAACTACTTGCTTTAATTTAATGCTCTATTCAAATCATAATTATCTAGCTCAAACATCTCCCCATGTCCAGGACATACCACAAGCCCTTTGCCTTTTTCCGCTTCTAGCATGGACAGAGTTTCTTTTAGTTTCTCTTTTGATGCGGTCTTTAGTTTCGTAACGGTCTTGATGTCTTTAATTAAAGTATCACCAGTAAAAACATAGTTACCAATAAAGAATACTATACCTGCCGCAGAATGGCCTTGTGCGGGATAAAAATTGATCTCCTTACCATTCCAAGTCAACTGCCAACCAAAATCATCCAGAATAATATCAGCGGGCTTTATCTCAAAACCAGGTTGTTGATGGAAAACCGAGTAGTTCTTTTTCCCACTCTGAATTGCATCGGAACAAATCCTTGAACACACCAATTTGACCTTAGGGTATTCGTCTCTGAAATCATTCACTCCCCAACAATGGTCAAAATGCTCGTGGGTCAAAATGATATATTCAGGTATAAGTTGCGCTTTCTCCAAATATTGGTATATATGGCTGTTGTTCTCTGAGCCCGGGTCAACCATAATGCATTCCCGTCCAGCCGCTTTGTCGTACAACACAAAGCAGTTGGACGGGACAGGGGTATTAATAATTTGATGTATTGTAAGCATTACATGGCCACCATTTCATGGTCAAGTTTGAAAGTCTTATCTTTTACAAAGACTCCGTTTTCGAAATCAACGAAATAATATGGATTCTCGTCCAAGCACTTCTTGTATTCCACAGAAGCGTTCTTTTCGTCAACGATTGAGATGGTGCCATCACCACAAGGAGCTATGAAAGCCATGCCATTGTCGTACATCTTTTGCTCGTAATCATATGAAGCGGTATTTGGAATAACGCTCTTGTAGCGGACAAACAAGGCATACTCTTCAACACTAGTCTTGTCACCAATGGTAACATTACCACGGAAGATGCGGTTGTAGCGGTAATCGACCGTGTAGAGCCACTCCATATAGTGCATATAAGTGAGGCAGTCACCGATTTTAGGCCCCAGGAAAAGGAACTTCACATTGTCGCGATGGCGCAGCTTGTCGAAAGTGGAGTTTTCACCACATGACACATGCCCGACACCCGTCACAAGGTCTTTGTCCTCACCCAACAAGGCCACCGACATCAGTGGGTCAGCTGAGCGGATTACGCCTTCCTGTTTGCGGAAGAATTCGTTCAACACACCCATGCGCGAAGCGGAAGTGGCAGGGTTATAGTCTAAGCCATTGCAAAAGCTGAAGGTGAAGGTAGGCATACAGATGGTCTTTACACCCAAAGCCTTGATCACATTCAGCAGTTCATTAAGCATGACTGACTTTTTCAGTTGCGGATTGGGTTGGCCAAATGACAGAGAGGTGTGGATATAAAGCGTATCGCACTTGTCGGCGCCTAAAGAGAGCAGCGTCTCTATCATCGACTTATTGGTAACCCATTTACCGTCTTTTGCTAAGAATAGATTTACTTCGTTCATATCAATCAATTTTTACTTATTTCGTACTCCGTCCACCGTCAACAAACAAGGTTTGGCCGGTAATCCACTTGGCTTTATCACTCAGCAAAAACTCAACATAGTTGATCACATCTTGTGGCTGACCCCATCCAAGAGGTGTGTCTTTGGTCATTTCAGCGATATAATCCGCATCGAGGTTCTTGCTCATCGGAGTTTCAATGGCACCAGGGAGTAAGGCGTTGATACGAATGTCGGGAGCCAACTCGCGCGCCAACGTATAGACCAATGAATTCATGGCACCTTTTGAGGCTGCATAAATGGAATTGCCCACATTGCCGCGCTCACTCACCAATGCCGAAATCAAAACCACATTACTCAATGCCTTGGCATTCGACTTTTTCAGCAACGCCTTCATAATTTCCAAAATAGAGAAGAAATTAACGTTAAAGATAAGGTCAATGTTCGAAATCGAGAAGGTTTTGAGCGGCAACAGCTTGGTAAGACCAGCAAAATGCACATATTGGTCCACAACGGCATCGTGCTGTTTCAACAAGTCTGTAAGCGACTGCACTATATTTTCACGCTCTGTGGCGAAGTTGCAGTGCCAAAGGATATGTTGCTCTGGGTTGGCACACTCCTTCAATACATCTTGGAGCATCTCTAGATTCTCACTGGCCATAATCAGCTTGTGAGAATTGGAGAAATGCTTGGCGCACAATGCACCCATGCCGGACGATGCTCCGGTAATCAAGAGATAATGCTCCATCACGGGATTATTGACGTGACAATACTTCTTTGCAGAAAGCTTCAATGCTATCGAAGGCAGCGACTTCCTTACCACTCATCGTGGTGTTGTAGTCTGAATCGAGCATGGCCAACACCGAAAGGCCTGCCAGCGAATCCCACTCTTCGTAATCCGTGAATTTCTTGGTGACATCCAAATCATCGACTTCCAAGATTTCTGCTAATTTTGAAACTAATTCTTCCATAGTAATAATTATTTATTGTTAATATTTACGAAACAAGATTTCTCCCGCCATCTATTTTCAATGCCGTTCCTGTTACCCAAGAAGCAGCATCAGAAAGAAGATAAATGATAGCATAAGCTATATCTTTTGGTTCACCATAACGGCCAAGAGGATATTTCTTTTTATCGATTTCCAATTGCTCAGCCGAGATAGCACCGGTCGGAATGGCCATTCTCGTTTGAACCATACTTGGATTAACTGTATTACATCTGATGCCCTTCCGGCCCAACTCTATAGCTGCCGTTTGCATAAAAGCATTCAACGCAGCTTTGGTCATACCATACACACCATTGGCCGGGGTGCTACCAAAAACACCTTCTGCGGATGATGTGAAAACTATAGATGAAGGATTATTCATTTTTTTCTTCTTCACCAACATCTTAGTGATTAACACAGCAGCCATAGTGTTTGTGTTGAACATCGATTCAATTTCCTCTTTCTTGTAAAAAGTTACAAGAGAGGTTCCAGCAACTCCAGCATTGTTGACAACACCATCCAAAACAGGGACTTGTTCCACAAGCGAACAAATGTCTTCTTCTTTGGATATATCCGCTATGATTTGACGGTGACCTTCTCCAACAAGTTGATCAAAGGTCTCCTGCAAACGTTCAGTATTTCTAGCAGTAACAATTACTTTCGCTCCAAGTTTTGAACATTCAATGGCCGTTGTCTGACCTATTCCTGACGATGCACCCGTGACAAGGATTGTCTTTCCTTCTAATGAATAAGGATTGTAAGCCATAGTTATACCTCCACTAAATCAGATAAGATAATATTATCCGTATCAAAAGCCACACTACCCCACGACAAGCCAATACCAAAACCACAACAGAGAAACTTGGTATGTTTGTTTTCAATCTTGCCTTTTAATTGGCTAACGATGGTCAGCGGTATTGAAGCTGATGAAGTGTTTCCAAAATCATAAAGGCACATTGGGACTTTCTCTTCTGGATATTTCATTTTGCCCCTAATAATCTCGTCAATCTGAAGGTTGGCTTGATGAAGGATGCAATAATCCATCTCATCAAGATTCAGATCATACTGTGCAGCAAGCTTCTTCATCGACTTGGGGGCTGTGGAGATAGCAAAAGCAAATACATCCATACCATTCATGCGCGATTGCAGGCGGCACATTTGTTTACCATTGACATCCTCCAACTCAAATGATTTTGGAGAAACCTGATTTCGGGCACCGCCATCTGGTACAATGATAGCATCGTAACCACTACCATCCGTTCCAAAATGGAATTTAAAACCTTCTGCACCCTCTTGATACTCCAAAGCAGTTACTGTTCCGGCAAATCCCACCAATGGGTCGATCGTTGGTATATGCAAACGAGCATCGCCTACCATCAACAGGGCTTTTTTAACACATCCCGATGACAGCAACGATACAGCATAGCTTAAACCATACACCCAACCAGAGCAGCCCAAAGGCAACTCTGCAGCATAACAATCTTTACTTAATCCGATCCGGTCTTGAACGATGCATGCTGTCGAGGGATCAATATAGTCAGGGCCTTGGGTAACAAAAATCAGCACTTCTATCTCCTTCTTATCCCAATTCAAATCAGCAATCAGTTTTTCAGCTGCAGCACAACATAGGTCCGAAGTGGTCAGGCTTTCGTCAATTCTTCTTGAACGGATACCTGTCGATTTAATAAAATCCTCATAATCATATTCTGACGAAATATGAGGATTGTCTTTTGTGTACTCAATATGTTTGGGCACACCTGCCGATAATCCGGCTATGCGCACATTCTTGAAATCGAGAAAAGCCATGTTCGGTTACAATTTACTCTGTACGGTATTGAACAGATCTTCGATGGTCTTGGCACCCGTGATGTCATTACCTTTCAAAGTAACATCATATTCTTCATCTATCATTGCTATGACGGAAAGAGCCACAAGGCTATTCCAGTCTTCGAGAGCCTTGAACTCGGTTTCGGGAGTGAGGACGCTGGCGTCCAAATCATCGAACTGGTCGGCGAAATTGGTGATAAATTCTTTAATGTCCATTTTTTCTGATTTTTTTATTGTTAATACTATCTTAAAACTCAATAATGTTGTTAAAGTTCATGTTGCCCATCTCCATCATGATGCTGCTCCATGTAAGTCCAACACCAAAGCCAGCCACGCAGAGACGCATCTTGCCGTTGACCAATTGGTCACCAAGATTGTAGCTGATGCAGGTAGGCACGGTCACGCCACTGGCATTGCCGAAGTTCTCAACAATGTTGGCGGGCATCTTTTCGTGCGGGATGCCGAGTTTGTCGGCCAACTTGTGAAGCATGAATTTGTTGGGCTGATGGAACATATACCAATCCACTTCGTTACGATCAACGCCACTCTGCTCATAGAGGTGCTCAATCATAGGCGGCACCTCGCGTTGCACGAAGTTGAACACATCGTCACCCTGCATCACCAAGTTGTTCTTGCTGCGGAAGTTGCCTGCAGCATCCTGCTCCATCACTGCCGTTTCGGGCGTGCTGGGCATACGGAAGCCTCCGGCAGGTATGTTGAGCACCATGGCACCCGTGCCATCCATCTTGATGTTGGCGTAGATGGGGTTCTCTTCTTTGCATTTTTCCACAATGGTGATAGCGGCAGCATCACCAATCAAAGGCTTACTATTGCGATCTTGGTCCGACACCTTGGGGCTGAGCACATCGGCATTCATCAACACAACCTTCTTTACTGCGGGTTGTTCCAATAATAGAAAAGCCTGGATCAAACCCAGTTCGAAACCAGCACAACCTTGGTTGATATCCATGCAGAGACAATCCTGCTTCAGACCAAAGTGACCATGAATAAGATTACTGGTAGGGGGCATATAGTAGTCTGCCGACTGAGAGACAAACAGCAATGCGTCAATCTCTTCCTTTTTCAACATCCCATTGTCAAATAGATACTGCAAGCCGAACTTGCAAAAATCGGATGAGCATTGACCTGGTTCTGCGATACGGTGTTCGTTGTATCCCATGGCCAGTTTCAACTTCATGCATTTGGCAGGCGAGAAACTATAGTTGGCCATTTCATCCTCAAACTTCACTGCCTTCTTTGGCAGGATGGTGAGGATGCCGCTGATTCGTTTGTTTTTGAATGAGAAATCCATTATTTCGCACCGTTTTTCTTCAACAATTGCTCAATGGCCTCCACCGTACCAAAGTTCTCGGGTAAAATGTCGACCCCGTCAATCGATATGCCGAAGGTGGAGTCGAGGTCATTAACCAAGTTTACCATGTCGAATGAATCGAGCATGCCTTCTTCAATAAAGTTCACACCTTCCTGTGTGAAGTCGAACTCAGGACGAAGTTCGGTCAAGATTTTGATTATCTGTTCTTTCATATTGTTATAGTTTTAATTATATTGCATAACATAGTCATACATGTTCTCTTCGGCGAAGCCGTAATGTCGATACCGTTTGATGGCATTTTCATTGGTGCGAATCACCCAAAACAACTGACGCTTGGTATCCCTGCCTTCTTCAAAGAATCTTCTTAAAAGGCGTGAACCCACTTTACGATCGCGGAAATCGGGATGGGTGAACCAATAGCGCAGGTAGAGCGTAGTGGCATTAAGCTCGTAAATTAAGAACCCGGCCATTTTGCCCTGCTCTTCACAAATGAGGACATGCCCTTGACGAGCATAGTCCGTAAGTTCTTCATCGTAAGGTATCTGCTCGGTTTGGGCATCAAAATGTTGGTGAAGCAGTTGGCTAACTTGTGGGATGTCCGCCTCTGTAGCTTTGCGAATACTGGCATCGGCTATGTATTCAAAAGGCTCGGCCATTCTAGTCATGCGCACCAGCGAGGTGGCTTCTTTGCAGCCTTTGTCCTGAAACAAATCAACCATCGGTTGGCACTGCACTTCACGTCCCACGATATCGAACATCATTGTCATGGTTGAATGTTCAGCCATAAAAGACGAAAGGTCGTTACTGAATTCGTCAAGTGTAGTGGAACAATAGAATACGTTCCAAAACGTTGGCGAATGCTTAATGATGAACAGTGTGCCTCCAAAACGCTCAATGTAGCAATCACCTTTTTCAATCCACAGCCCATGCTTCACAGGGTCAAGAAAGAAGTTGGTGAGAAACCCCTTGCGCAGTGCTCTGATTTCAGTCGACTGCTGCTGTAATTGCTCTATGGATTGTACTCGCTCCATTATTCTTCAACCAGTTTGCTATAGTAAAGACGATCTATCTTACCATTGGTGTTGCGCTTCAACTCTGGCAAGTGGTGATAGACTACTGGGATCATGTATTTAGGCAGGGTGTTACCGATGGATTTGCGGAAGTCGGCAGCAGTGAGTTCGTTCTCAGCCTCATAGTAGAGCGTAATCTCTTTCCGCTGGTGGTTATACACTACACAGCCATTCTTCACTAATTTAAGCGTGTTGATGATGACATGTTCGATCTCACCAAGCTCAATGCGGTAACCCATGTGTTTGATGAGGCTATCCTTGCGGCCTTTGAACACAATCTCGCCGCGGTCGTTGATGAACACCAGGTCGCCTGTGCGGTAGATGGTCTCGGGGTAGCTGTGATTCAACGGGTTCTGTACAAAAGCAGCAGCGGTTTTTTCAGGATTGTTGTAATAGCCCATGGCCAAAGATGTGCCTCGGATGCGAAGCTCTCCTTCCTTGTTAGCCTCTGTGACATTCTGGTTGTTTTCGTCGAGAATCAGGATGTCGGTATTGCGGAACGGCTTGCCAATCGGGATAGGCTCATCATCGGCAATCTCACGCTCAACGGTGTAGTACACACAATCGAGTGTAATCTCAATAGGACCATAGAAATTGGCAAAGGTGGTCTGTGGCAGACTATGGCGCCAGATGTTGAACTGCTTGGTGGGGAAAACCTCGCCTGCAAACCAACATAGGCGCAACATTGGCAGCGGTACCTGCTGTAATAGACCCATGTTGGCGATGTTCACCATGATGGTGGGTACCCAGAAGATATAACTGACATTATGCTGCTGCATCAATTGCAAAATCTTCACTGGGAAGGCCGAGTAGGTGTCGGGAATGACTACTATGCTGGCACCCTTGCCCATGAGGAGACACATCTCGTAGCTCCAGATGTCGAACACCACGGGAGAGAGGGAACCGATGACATCATTCTCGGAGAAGCGATACTCATCGAAGGTCTGCGCCATAAAGTCAATGAAACTCTTGTGGTTGAGCACCACGCCCTTGGGCGTGCCAGTTGAGCCGCTGGTGTTGATGATACAATAGGGGTCGGTGTCAATCAGATTACTGATACGGCCAAGAAGTTCCTCTTGCGAAGGAACAGGCGCATTGTCAGAAATCTCATCCACATTGATGACCGCCGTGCCATTGGCAGCGGCAACAGGTTCGATGATGCCCTTAAAGCGGTTATTAGTAATCACCGCTGCGGGTTTCACCAATGCGAAAATATTGCCCAGTCGCTCGGCAGGGTTCTTCACGTCAAGGTTCATGTAGGCGTTGCCACTATAAGTGATAGCCAAATCAACTTGGGCTGATTCGATACATTTAGGTATAAAAAGAGCAATAGGATGGTTTTTACAATGGCAAATATCTATAATAACCTTTGCAAGCCGACGTGATTTTTGGTCAAGTTCGGCCAAGGTAACCTGTCTATCTCCATCAATGACTGCAGTTTTCTTTGGAAACTTGTTTACTGTTTCAATGAAATATTCAATCAGATTGATTTTCATAATGTATTTTTTTGTTGTTTTACTTGAATTTAAATCTTGCTGCGGGATTACCGATATAGAGTGCGCCATCCTTCGGCTTGGTCATCAAAACACTTCCTGCTCCTAAGCGAAAATTGTTTCCGATTTTCAACAATTGCAACACTATGGAACCGACGCCAAAGAAATTATTATCTCCAATGGTGACGCCTCCAGAAATTCTAGTTCCAGGCATAAAAGTGTTGAAAGAACCCACTTTAGCATCATGGCCGAAAGAAATGGAGCCGTTCAGGACATTAAAATCACCTAATGTGACATCACAACTCACGGCACAACCACCTTGTATGATATTACCTTTTCCAATCACAAAAGTGTTTTCATCACCAATAAGGAAATCTGGTCTGATAAGGTTGGGGTAATACACATTTTCGTTATGGATCTTTTCCACTAAATCTTTCACAACTGCAGGATTCCCGATAGGAATGGTAATTGCTAATTCATTAGGATAGGCATTTAGTTCTTCTATTCCACCCAAACAAGACCCAAAATGAGAAATCATCTGTCCTTTCAAGCATGGATTATCATCAAAAAAGCCAATAAGGTTCCATGTTGGTGTTTCTTTATTAATCACATTAAGAAGGCAGGCAACTTCTCGTCCGAAACCTCCTGCGCCATATATAGCAATGTCTTTCATGTTGCAAATATACTAATTATTTCCATTAAAAGCCTCCATCGTTGCCGCCGTGGCGGAATTGATATCCTTCCGCATCAACACATTCTTGATGGTAATGAATATCACCTTAATATCTGTCCACAAAGTACAGTGATCCACATACCACACATCGAGCTCAAACTTCTCTTTCCAACTGATAGCATTACGCCCATGGCACTGTGCCCAACCGCTGATACCCGGCCGCACTTCGTGCCGACGCTTTTGTTCAGCATTATATAGAGGCAAATATTGCACCAACAATGGCCTTGGTCCGATTAGTGACATGTCGCCTTTGAAGACGTTGATCAACTGTGGCAGCTCATCCACTGACGTGCTACGCACAAACTTTCCGACTCTAGTCAAACGCTTTTCATCAGGCAGCAAGTTACCTTCAGCATCTCGTTCATCCGTCATTGTCTTGAACTTGATGACCTTGAAAATCTTCTCGTCCTTGCCTGGGCGTTCTTGGAAGAAGAAGGCTCCGGCGCCTTTGTTGGCGAAGTGCAAGAATATGGCGATGATAATCAGGAACCATCCTATCAGCAGCAACGCCACCAGGGCGATGCAGAGATCAAATAGTCTTTTGAAGAAATGTTTGTACATAATTTTCCAGTTAATCTTTCTTAGCGTCGTTATTGTTTCGCCTTTTGGCCAACGCCTCTTTCCACTTATTGCTCATCCTTTCAATATGTCGCTGGGCTGCCTCAAAATCTTGTTGCTCAAGAGAAGGCAATATCTCTTCGTGATGCCCGATACCGACAACATCTGTTAGGATCTCTCCTTTTGTAAATATGTGGCAGCTGTCACCCATAAGCGTTTTTACTTTCATTACATCCTCACTCTTTTCCACGATAATATAGGAAATGTCGTCATATTGGAAATCAACGCCTATATCAAGCCGAGAACTGCCATTATGAGCCTCTTTATATTCCTTGTAACCATCTTCAGTCAAGAAAGGCATCACCTCTGCTTGGTCGGTTTCTGTAATATAAGGCACTACCCGCCACTCTCTTTCGTCATAAAAACGATAATTGTTGAATGACTTAGACCTTGTTTTCAATGGAGCTTGCACAAACTTCATGTGGGCGAAGATAAACATTGCCAGTCCGAAAAGTTTCTGAGAATTCGTTTGTATCGCCTCTTGCAACAACAAGTCTATCTGCCTTAATGACCGCGATCCGTAGCTACAATAACACACAGGTGAGAAACCGGCCTTAACGCCCCACTGCTGCTTGAACCCTATGCAATAGTTCCCATACGCCCATTGATTGTTATCAATTTCCGAAAGAGGATAGTCGCTTACGCTAATCATCGGAAATGCTACGGGCTTCAGCTTGAACGACGGGACAATTCTTTCCTGACTATAGGAATAGAACAACTTCTTGGATTCCAGAATCTTATAGAATCCAGCCTCATCTGTCTGATGCCATAGTATGTTAGAACTTAATCCCATAAGGTAACTAATTATGAACTTATCCCCTTATTAAAACAACAAGTTGTTATCGTTATCGTTAACGTTTCATCGAAGCGATTTCTTCCAAATACGCCTTGACGACAATTTGTCGGTCAAACTCCCGCTCTACCTTCTTCCGCCCTTTTTGTCCCATCTTGACCTTCTCGCTATATGGCAAGGCGATAAACTTCTCGATGGCAGCAATGAGGCTATCAGCACTCTTTGAATCTACCAAGTACCCCGTCACGCCATCATCCACAGTCTCGCGGCATCCCGGCACATCGGTCGTGATGACGGGCCGACCGTTGGCAGCACTTTCCAAATTCACATTCGACATTCCCTCGTGGTAGGAGGGCATCACGGTGCATTCCACAGCGCCGATGTATGGTCGAACATCGGAGGTCGTTCCAAGATGATTCACTATACCTTCTTTGGTCAATGCGTCCAACTTATCCTGGTAATTACCCTCCACATTACCCAGAATCTGAAACTCTGTGTTCGGATACTTCCCTTTTATCACTTTGGCAGCTTCGAAATACTCCTCGATGCCCTTATCCTTAAGCATACGGCCTATAAACAGGAATCGAACCTTCCCTTCATCCGTAGGGTATGCTTGATATGTATGATGTTGCAGGTTCACACCAGATCCTGGCAATAGTACCGAACTATCCGTTGCGACACCTTTATCGATGCAGTAGTTCCTGTTACTCTCGTTTTGGAAGAAAATCTGCCGTGCCTTACACAACCCTATCTTGTATAAGATTAAAGTCAATTTCTGCATCCAGCCTCCATTCTCTACCGCATCACCTAGACCTGTAACATTCGCCAACTGAGGAACGCCACATAATCGAGCAGCCATACCTCCATAGATATTCGGTTTGATGGTATAAGTCAAGGCGGCTATCGGCTTAAGTTGCTTTATCAATTTACGATAGCGTGACATTAACTTCAGGTCTGCGACAGGGTTAGTCCCCCTCCTATTAAAGTCTATCAACTCCACCTTGCATCCAATCTCGGTGAAATAATTCGCTTTCGTCACCATCTCTGGTACTGAAATAGTCACCTCATACCCTGCATCCACGATAGCCTTCACCACCTCCTTGCGGAACGAGTAAAGCCCACCGATGCTGTTGGTGAGGATGAGTATAGTTTTATTCATTGGTTTCAGCAATCAGGTTTTTAAGCAATTCGGCTGGGGCATTCAGCGCTCCCTCGTGCCACTGGCATTCGCGGTCAAACCAGCCGCCCATGCCCATCACGGCTGCATGGGAGAAACCATAACTCATTTCCACGATCTTTCCTTCGCCCGTGCGGTTGTCCACCACATAGTCGAAGCCCACACACTTGAAGCCAATGGCATCAGCCGCAGCGAAGGCCGAGCGGATGATGTTTTCAGAAAACTTTTCTTTGTCATAAAGCACTTCTCCGCCACCCGAAGCACGGAAGTCGTGGCTACGGATGGGACGATACAAGCCCGAAAGCTTATCACCCACAACCACAATTTTCATGTCGTAGCCATCACTGGGAATAAACTCCTGAAGATAGACATATCCTTTCTCGTTGGGGAACTTTTTGGCGTTTTTGCGCGTGCGCAGGAACTCAGGTGCACGCTTCAGCTTGGCCATAAAGGTGGCCTTGTCGTGCGATGAGCGAATGTTGGAAGAGGTCTTGTACAGCAGACTCGGCGCAGGGTCGAACCCTCGACCAAACATCCGGCGTGCATAACGGAGCAGTTGCGCTTCATTGTGGATTAGTTTCACGTTATGCGAACCGCTGCCCGTACGCAGTTTGGCCACCGTGGGGAACTCGATTTTTCCTTCGTCCAAGGCCTTTTTCAGGTCGGGCATGGTGTAATAGACCTGTGACTTGGGAATTGGTGCCCCAACGGCTTGCAGGGCGTACATCTCGGCCACCTTGTCGTCGAAGTGCCATGCATCGTTGAAATCAGGAAACACTTTCAGCCCCATCATTCTGGCGGAGTAGAGGATGCTTCGTGTTTCGAGCATATTTGCCAGACTGTATTGTCCGAAGTGCCATAGCAAAATATTGTAGTTCCTTAACGTTTCGATGGCATCCACCGCGAAAAGGTCTTTCTTATCGTAGGGAATACTATTATCTTTCAAATATTCCTCCCATGGGTTTACCCACGAAGTGGAATGTTGCGGCCCTGGCCGTTGGTTGATGAGGACTTTCATTTATCTAAGATTTAATACGTCAAATAAATTCTTGTGGCTTCCTTAAGATGCGCTTTGCAATAGTCAATCACTTCATCTGTGTAATTGCCGAAAACGGTCCCGACAGTCATCTGAAAAGCCGAAACGGTAAAAGCATAGTTGTTGTATTCAACAAGTTTGGGTTGGTTGTTGCAATCGAGCATGATATCCAATGCCAAAATTCTTTGGTGAGGCAGGCAGGCAGACACATTTTGAGCAAAGAGTTTTACATTCTCATAGTTTGGAATGACAAAATCCTTCTGCCCGAAATCGATTCCGTTAAACTTATCAAATCGATTTCCTAATTGGTCACTACAAACTTTCTTTAACGAGCCATCGGGGTTAATCCCAACCCTGCATCCTCCAGAATGTACATTGTCTGTTTCAGAACCTTTTTTACCTATGCGTAAGTCCCCGTTCAAAAAGATAGGTTTTTCGCTTGAAACCGACTTGTATGTGGAAACGCGCAACGTATTAATCGATGTGGGATTAAATTGCGACATCACTGAGGATTGCGACAACCCTTCTTGTACAATGAAATTGTTACCTATCAACTTCTTCAAACTTTCTATGGAAAGGTTCTCCTTGGTTTTCCGATGCAAGAAACTCCCATTGTCATTATCGAAAAACATTATGTTATGTCCGGACGAACTATCAACAGTCGGTTTTGCCACAACAAATGCCTGCATGGATTCTTTCAGGATGGTGTAGGCCTTTTGTTCTTCTATCAGATAGTAATCCTTATCATACAATCCCCCATTGATACAGCGGAAGATAGTTTTAGGAGTAATGTATTCCGTAAAATAAGGTTTCAACAACTTGTCGAACATGTTCTTGTCTGCATACAATCCTCTGGATCGCATTGGATTGAGAATCGGCTCTATGATGTTGTGCATCAAATCATCGGGAAGGATGTTCAAATCCTCGCCAATGAAATTGCTGTACCAGCGATAGAACACCTCGTCTGTTGAGCCTAACACCGACCATTTTTCTTTCCATTCGCTGCACCCCTTGGGCTTCTCGGCAAACCATTCCTTGTGGTTGTTGATGAAACGATAAAGTTTTTTCCGCTCGTTACGTGCAATGGCGGCAGACAGCAATCGGTCATACAAACCGTTGATTTTTAGGACATATTTGTTCATGTATTTTTATTATTTTAATTTTGAAATATGAAATAATGCTAAGAAACAATGTCTATTTCTTCTTGCCAAATACCACATCCGATGTCATCACCAAAAAACCTTCGTAAAACACTTCGAACGTCTTTCTCTAATTGTTGTTTTTCCTTTTCGGAGATTTGTTTGACCAATAGAGAAACTGGGTAAACCACGCTATTACCATTGGATTCCAAAACTGTTTTAGTTACAACAATGGTTTTTCTTGTCAACTTCTTTTCATTCGTATCTAAATAAAGGTTCACAATCATCGAATAATCGGAAAAAACACCGTCATAATGATAGCCGTAATGCGGTGTATAACAAAAATTGCCCAATGAATATGCGATAAACTTGTCTTTGTATATTTCGTAGTTCAAAACGCAATGAGGGTGCGAACCTATCACATAATCACAACCATAGTCTATCAGGCGATGGGCCAGGTTTTTCGTATAATCACCGACTTTACTGTTGAATTGCCCGCCAGAGTGCATATACATTATGACGACGTCAGCGGTGCCTTTGGCCAAACGTATCTTTTCTTTCAATTTGTTGTCGAAATATTTGTCGCAAGGTAACAAATCAGGATTCTTCACGCAATCTTCTATGACAATAGGTTTGATTTTTTCTCGAATGGATTGCGGAAGATATTTCTTTGCAAAGTTTTTAAGATGTGTTATTAATGAAGAGGAACTGCCTTGTTTAGCAGAATTAAAGGAATCTTGTTTTCGGAATAAATCAATACAATCTTTGTGAGAGTCATCAAGTTCATTGCCAAGCCATTCGGAATTGGTGCCATAAGTATAGGAAAGGATGGCTATTCGTAAACCATTGATTTGTTTTACAAATGGAATTACAGATTCCTCTGACGTTTTATATCCTCCTGTAAACTCAGCATTAATACTTTTCAGGTTTTCAATCGTGTTGAAAAGGCCCTCAACACCCCTGTCAAGGCTATGGTTGTTTGCGATGGCAAAACAATCAAAACCTGCTTGTTGTGCTGCCATCGCAAATTCGATAGGAGCATTGAAATTGGAAGCAGTTTTTGTAAAGCCTAAAGCTGGACCTGCAAGCGGTGTTTCCATATTGCCAACAACATAATTGCTGTTATGGAAAACTCCGGAGATTTTGTCAAACACTGGGTTAAAATTGTATTTGCCATCTATCCATGAGGCTTTAAGTTGAGGCAATTTGCACATTAAATCACCTGTAAACGAAAGTTTTATTTCCATAATATTAATACTTAGACAAAAGATACCGGAGGGAATCCTATCCCCTGAATAATTACTATTGGCAGAGGAGCATAAAAAAGAAGCAAATCCACCGTGCGGTAGGTTACATAGAACATGAATGAAATGGTGTAGATGTTCATGGTGTATAAAGAAAGTATCAACTTCCCAAATCTTTGCGGCCTGAAAAAATCGTAATACCTATACAAAAGGATACAAAGATAAAGCCATAAAACATTAATGTAACGCCAACCCGTGCTGGGGATGATGCTCATGAAATAGGCCACAACAGCCACACAAAGTGCCGAAATGTATGTAATCCACACCTTCTGGTCATTACAGATTGTGTTTCTACGCAAATGAAAATAAACAAGGATCAAGAAACTGCCGACTTTCATCAAGAAGTGGAACAGTCTTGTCACTATACCATTGGCTTCCCGGTAGGCACTCACTTCTTTAACAAACATATCATCGCCACCTTCACCACTAACATAACCGTACTTTGAAGCCAGTTTTGCGCTTTCATCAAGCATGTCCTCAGGCAATAACCGGGCAATCACGGTTTCGGGCATCACGAACGACAACAAGAACATGATGCTCGCCGCATAAAACAGCAGTTTTGGAATATTTGACAAAGGCCTGTTGGCCAAAGCGATAGCTAACAAAACAACAACAATCGGTACATATGAAAAATGGATTAACGACAAAACAACTGCCCCCCATGCCCATCTTTTTTTACCTTGTGTGATTTTCAGGAAAACAAGTGCCGAAATCCATGCGGCGGTCCAATACCTCGGCATGGAAAGGTTGGCAAAACTTGACGTAACAAAGAGAAGTATCAGTATGTGTGACAAGTACTTGCTGTCGCCATTGCGTTTCTCTCTGACAAGAGAGGCCAAGACACTGTAACAGAACCATCCGTAAATAAAACCAAGACAAGCAAAATACACTTTTGCGTTGTTTGAAAACTGATGGACCAAACAATTGACAACCAGCAAGTAGCCGTCGATAGCCTTGCCTTCTGCAAATAAGGAAACAATGGTTGAAAAATCGTAAATCCCGTGTTGGCAAAAAGAGGCTCCCAAACGGTAAACGTCTGCCGAAGTATAGGTGAACGACTGGGAATAGCCCCAGAGCGTGGAAAAGGCGATGAATATGAACCCGCCAACCCTCGAAGGAAGAATCTTCAACGAAACCCATAAACCCACAAAAGGTTGTATCAGGAAAAGGACCAAAGAACTTGTGGCCCTGTTTAGTCTCTCCATTCTTAATTTAATTATGATTCAAAACAGTATCTTTGTGTTTTTCTCGTTTTGCCGCAATGAAATACGACAAGGCAAAAGTGGCATTGACAATCACCATAGTGATTGCCGCCCCTGTTTCGTCAAGCCAATGTATCATGCCTACAAGCAGCAACAAGCCGCCCCCTGTCACACAGAAAGTGATGTTGCGCACCAGTTTCTCTTTCCCGATAAGCAACAGATGGTTCACACCGTATGCACTGCTGATGCCTAAGAACAAAATCGACAATGATAATATGCGTAATAGTTTGACCGCAGGGGCAAAATCTGGGGCATAAAGCAAGCGAACAAAGAACGGCGCGAACACGAACAAAACGGCAGCAATGAAAAAAGCAAACGTGAGGTTGATGCGGCGGTAGGCTTTATGCTTGTCCATGCGGCGGGCCAAAAAAGGGAAGAACGTGCGGTTTAGCGTATCCACGCCATGGTAGCCTGCGTCTTGCAAACGGAATGCCGCATGATAGAGTCCCGCTGCCGAACTCCCAGAAATGTTACCCAACAAAATATTGGGTAATCTGTTGAACAAAAGCACGCATGATTGGTTAAGGAAAATATCCTTCCCTTGTTTAATATAGTCCAGAATGGCGTTGAAACCGGGAAAACGAATATTGCATTTGTATTTTGTGGTTATCATGACGATCGAATACATTCCTGCAAGAATGTGTCCCAAAACCTCACAAACCGGAAACAATATATAATCATCTTCTTTTTTTATCAATACAAATACCAATACTAAAAACAATACTCTCGACAATGTATTAACAATGGTGATATTATGCATCTTTTCAACACCTTGGAAGAACCATTCGCAAACGATGGCAGAAAAAATGGGTGTCAGTAAATTGATAGAAATAAGCAACCAAATCGATCGAAATTTAGGAATAAAAAAGATTATGAAAGAAGAGAGAATAATCATTACCAAATATATTCCAATATACGCAAACAAGGTTTTGGACACTATTTCAGAGACCTTTTCTTTATTTTCACGGTTGCGGGCAATATCACGCGCTCCCATGAAACTGAAACTGTAATTGACAAAGACTTGTACAATAAGTGTAAAACTTGTAGCAATCGCTATTTCCCCAAAATGTTCCAGCCCAATTATAGGTGTTACGTATGGAAGGACAATAAGAGGAATAAAATAACGCAGCAATTGCAGTATGGCCAAGGCCGAGAAATTTTTTGTTAAGGTCTTGGCGTTCTGTCCTTTGAGGTGGGAATATATTTGGTTAGGTTTCATTTGTTTTATTATGTTGAGGTGGTTTCCGTCTATTTCCAATCACCCTACAGCCTCCCATCAACCAGTTTCCTGCTAACGCGCGTGAAATGGGGGACTGTTTCTTGATCCGTTTAAATTTCATTGCCGCTCTCCCACCGGCCTGCGTTGGCATGACATGGGAGGATCACTATACTAGCAATACATTAGAAACGTGGAGCTAATAATTACAGTCTTCCGTCCACCAACTTCCTATCCAACGTACACTTCACATCAAACACCACGTGCTTGTCCTTCAACAAACCAAGGATATCCAAACCTTCGAACTTCTTGTGCGCCACAGCAGCAATGCATGCATCAAACTTCTGCTTGGGCAGCTCGTTCACCACTTCAATGCCATACTCATGCTCCACAATGGCTGGATTGGCCCATGGGTCATAGACCGTAATGTTGAGGTTGTACTCCTTCAAGGCCTTGTAGATGTCTATGACCTTGGTATTGCGCACATCGGGGCAGTTCTCCTTGAAGGTGAAACCGAGGATG